>MDTG01269864.1_pt1 | contig 64383 bp, 61 predicted proteins | sample 811421 | NCBI WGS metagenome assembly MDTG01 (sample SAMN05326645, study PRJNA326480) | marine metagenome | isolation source: seawater | place: Pacific Ocean: South East | collected 2011
AAGCCGGTGTAGTTGGCGCCCACGGTCTCGTAGCCGAAGCCGGGCAGCCAGCCGAGCCAGACCGAGAACACCAGCACCGCCATCAGCGCGGCCCAGTAGAGCGGCGTCGCGTAGAACAGCAGCGCCAGCGTCGTGAGGGCGGAATCCGACGGCTTGCCGACCCGCGCCGCGGCCGCGACCCCCAGCGCGATGCCGCAGACCAGCGAGATGCCGAAGGCGGTGAGCGTGAGGATGAGCGTCGCAGGCAGCCGTTCGGCGATCAGGTCGATCACCGGGGCGCCCTGGCGGAAGGAATAGCCGAGGTCCAGCTGCACGATGCCGCCGACATACTTGGCAAGCTGCACGTAGAGCGGCTGGTCGAGCCCGAAGCGCTCGCGCAGCTGTTCGATCATCTGCTCGTCGGCGGCACCGGCCTCTCCCGCCAGCACCACCGCCGGATCACCCGGCGCCGCGTGCAGCAGGCAGAAGTTCAGGACCGCGATGGCAAGCAGCGTCATCACGGCCTTCACCAGCCGCGACAGGATTGTCGTGAATATGGTCATGGGTCCTCGTCGGATCAGGGTTCGCAAGGCGCCGCCCACGGGGACCGGCGGCACCTTGCATCGGGCCGGCCCACGCGGGAACCGGCCCGATCAGCGGATCACTTCTCGATCCAGGCGTTGCGCGGGCCATCGTTGACGCCGATGCCGGTCGTCACGAGGTCATGCACGTTGCAGCGGTAGATGGTCGGGAAGTCGAGCTCGAGCATCCACGCCACCGGCACGTCGTCGACGATTTCCTTCTGGATCTCGTCGTAGAGCGCCTGCCGCTCGTCGGTGTCGACCAGCGTCGCCGCCTTGAACCACTTCTCGTCGAGTTCGGGATTGTCGTAGCCCTCGACGTTGTTCCAGGGGCTGCCCTTCTTGATCCGGTCGGCGGTGTAGTTCCGCGACACGCCCAGCGCCGGGTCGCCATACTGGTAGAGGTAGGTGAAGGCGATGTCGTAGTCCCACTGCGACGTCTTCTCGTTCCAGCCGGCCACGTCGGCGCTGTCGATCTCGACCTCGATGCCGACCTCGCTGAGGTTCTGGCGCACGGCCTCGGCCCAGCGCTGCCAGGTCTCGCCGTAGGGCAGCGGCAGGATGGTGACGGGCTCGCCGTCATAGCCCATTTCCTCGAGAAGCGCCTTGGCCTTCTCGGGGTCGTGATCGTACATCGTCACGTCGTCCGAGTAGAAGTTGGTCTTGGACGACACCGGGCCCGTGGCGACGGTGCCGAAGCCGTTCCAGACGACATCCTTCATGAACTCGCGGTCCATGGCGTACATGATCGCCTGGCGGAAGCGCACGTCAGAGGTCGGACCTTCGCGGTTGTTCAGCCACATCCAGGCGTGCGGGGCGAAGAATTCCCAGCCCTCGCTGGTCGAGCAAACGCCCTCCATCTCGGTCAGGCGCGGGATGTCCCAGTTCTCGACCGAGCCGCCGGGCAGCACGTCGACTTCGCCGGTCTCGAAGGCCACCGCGCGCGACGCGGCATCCGGAATCACCCGGTAATAGACCTCGTCGAGATAGGGCAGACCATCGACGTAGTAGTCCTCGTTCTTGACGAGGTGGATGTAGCTGCCCTTGACCCATTCCTCGAACTTGAACGGACCGGTGCCGATCGGCGTCGCGTTCATCTCGTTGGTGGCGTAGTCGGTGCCCTCGTAGATGTGCTGCGGGATCATCGGCATGGTCGCCGCCTCGAACACCGAGATGAACGGGCCGAAGGGTTCCTTGAGCTTGAACTCGACGGTCAGGTCGTCGAGCGCGGTGACGCTCTCGACGTAGGCGAGCGAGGCACGCAGGCGGGCGTGGGTCTCGGGCAGGAAGGTGCCGGCCGAGAACACCACGTCATCGGCGGTGAAATCCTCGCCGTCGTGCCATTTCACGCCCTCGTGCAGCTTGAAGGTATAGGTCAGCCCGTCGTCCGAGATTTCCCAGCTCTCGGCAAGTCCGGGCATCGGCTCGAGGTCGGTGTTGTAGCGCAGCAGGCCCTCGTAGATGTCGCCCGCGACAAGCTGGGTCGGGCCGTTCTGCACCATGCCGAGCATCAGCCCCGGCGGCTCGGGCTGCACGACGATGTCGAGACGCCCGCCGGCTTCCTGGGCTGCGAGCGGCGCCGCGAGCGCGGCGGCGATCAGGAACGTGGTCGCTTTGAGATGTTTCATGGTTTTCCCTGTTTTACGTTGGTCCGGAACGGATCCGGTTGCGTTTGGCCCGTCTTGATGCGGGCTTGGGTTCGGTTGCCCCTTTGCGGAGCAGGACGGCGGTCAGCCCCTGTAGTCGGGGGCCACGACGTCGAGACGGCGCAGGAAAGCGTCCCATTCCGGGTCCGGCTTGCCGGCGACTTCCTGCGAATCGTAGGCCTTGTCGTACTGCCGCGCGGTATGTTCGGCGACCTCGTCCGAAAGCACCACCGGCGTGAGCCCCATGCCCAGCGCGGCGACCTGCGCCTTGCAGGAGCGCTCGAGGTTCAGTGCCAGCTTCACCGCCTCGGCCACCGAGCGGCCAAGCAGCAGCGTGCCGTGGTTGCGCAGCAGCATGACACGCTTGTCGCCAAGGTCCGCCACGATGCGCTCGCGCTCCTCGAGGTTCAGCGCGATGCCCTCGTAGTCGTGGAACGCGATGCGGCCGTGGAACTGTGCCGACCACTGGTTGAGCGGCAGCAGCCCCTCCTTGATCGAGGACACGGCGACGCCCGCCACGGTGTGCGTGTGCAGCACGCAGACGGCGTCGTGCCGGGCCATGTGCACGGCCGAATGGATGGTGAAGCCCGCCGCGTTGACGCCGGCGCCATAGGGATCGTCGACCACCGCCCCGGTCTCGTCGACCGTGACGAGGTTCTCTGCGGTCACCTCGTCAAAGCGCAGTCCGAAGGGGTTCAGCAGGAAACGCTTCTCGCCGCCGGGCCCGTCGGGCATCCGCGCCGAGATGTGGGTGTAGATGCTGTCATCCATCCCGTTGAGCGCAATCAGCCGGTAGGCCGCTGCCAGGTCGCGCCGCAGGTTGGCGATCGTGTCGGGTGTGGCACCGTCGGGCATCGGGAATCCCTCTTTCCTCGTCGTTGTGCCCAAAGAAAGGACAATCCTGCATCTTTGGTCAAGGAAATTGTCGACAATCGTCAAAACGACAATTAGCGTGACCAAAGATTGGACGAACAGACACCCCTGATGAGACACACCCAGGACACTGACGGATTCGAACCGCTCGACCGCGAGGGGCTGGTTCAGCGCGTGGTGCGCCGGCTGAGCAAGGCCATCGTTTCCGGCCAGCTTTCGCCCGGCGAACGCCTGTCCGAATCCGTGGTCGCCCGGCAGCTCGGCGTCAGCCGCGCCCCAGTGCGCGAAGCGGCCCGGCTGCTCGAGAATTCCGGCCTTGTCACCTACCAGCCGAACCGCGGCTTCTTCGTGCGGCGCTTCACCGCGCGCGAGCTCGACGACCTCTACGAGTTCCGGCTGGTGATCGAGACCGCGGCGCTGCGGCGGCTGATGCGGCAGGGGCTCGACGGGACCGACGCCGCGCTCGAACGCCAGATCGCCGAGATGCGGCGCGTGGCCGCCGACGGCTCGGACATGCTCACGCAGGTCGAGGCCGACATGGAGTTCCACCGGCTGCTCTGCCACGGCTCCGAGAACCCGCGCTTCCTGACGGTCTTCGAACAGATCGCCACCGAAACCGAGCTGTCGATCATGCTGATCGGGCGGCTCTACGACGATGCGCACCGGCTCGCGGAAACGCATGTCCCGATCCTCGAGGCGCTGCGCGGCGGCGACGAGGCCGAGGCGGTCGAAGCCCTGCGCTTTCATATCGACGTCGCGCGCGTGCTGGTCACGCAGCAGTTCCGCGACCTGGAAGATGGACCCTCCGAATGAAATGCTACTACGCCCCCGAGACCGACCTGCATGATCCGGTCTTCCGCCTGACCCACGGCAAGATCCTCCGCAACGCTGAGCAGGCCGAGCGCGCCAAGCTGCTGAAGGCCGGGCTCGACGAGCTGGGCCTTGCCACCGAGGAGCCGGCCGAAGCGCCGCGCGAGGCGCTCGAGGCAGTGCACACCCCCGCCTTCCTCGATTTCCTCGAAACCGCGTGGGACGAATGGCAGAAACTGCCCAACTGCGGCCCCGAGGTGGTGCCGAACGTCTTCCCGCAGCGCAGCTTCGCCACCTACCCCGACAGCGTCGTGGGCCGCGCGGGCTGGCACATGGGCGACACCTCGGCGCCGATCGGTCCGAAGACATGGATCGCCGCGCGCCGTGCCGCCGATTGCGCCATTGCCGCCGCCGACGCGGTGCTGGCCGGCGACCGCGCCGCCTATGCGCTCTGCCGGCCCGCCGGGCACCATACCTCGGCCGACATGGCCGCGGGCCACTGCATGATGAACAACTCCGCCATCGCCGCCGCGCGGCTGCGCCGGCAGCACGACCGGGTGGCGACGCTCGACATCGACGTGCACCACGGCAACGGCACGCAGGCGATCTTCTACGACCGCGACGACGTGCTGACCGTTTCGATCCACGCCGACCCGAGCAGCTACTACCCGTTCTTCGTGGGCTACGCGCATGAGACCGGCGAGGGCGCGGGCGAAGGTCACAACCTCAACATCCCCCTGCCCCGCACCACCACCGACGATGCCTGGCTCGCCGCCGTGGCGCAGGGGCTCGAACGGATCGCCGCCTTCGAGCCGGGGGCGCTGCTGCTGAGCCTCGGGCTCGACGCGCACGAGAAGGACCCGCTCATGGGGATGCAGGTCAGCTGGGACGGCTTCCGCCGCGCCGGCCGGATGATCGCCGAGGCGGGCTATCCGACGGTGCTGGTGCAGGAAGGCGGCTACCTTTCCGAGGACCTGACCACCTCGCTCGTCTCCTTCATGGAAGGCTTCCGGGAGGGCACGGCATGAGCCTCTCGCCCGAGCTGACGCAGCAGATCCTCGACGCGGTCGAGGCCGGCTTCGAGGACCAGGTCGCCTTTACCGAGATCCTCGGCCGCTACCCCAGCACCCGTGGGCAGGAACACACCGCGCAGGATTTCCTGCACGATGCGCTGAAGGCGCGCGGCTACGCCATGGACCGCTGGGCCATCGAGGTCGACGAGATCGCCCACCACCCGGGCTTCTCACCGGTCGAGGTCGACTATTCCAACGCCATCAACGTTGTCGGCACCCTGCGCCCGCGCGAGGAAAAGGGCCGCAGCCTCGTGCTGAACGGTCATGTCGACGTGGTGCCCACGGGCCCGCTCGACATGTGGACCACGCCACCCTTCGAGCCTCGGCGCGACGGCGACTGGCTCTACGGTCGCGGCATCGCCGACATGAAGGCCGGCATCGCCGCCAACATCTTCGCGATCGACGCGCTGGCCCGGCTTGGCTACCGGCCCGCCGCCACCGTCTACCAGCAGTCGGTGGTCGAGGAGGAATGCACCGGCAACGGCGCGCTCGCGGCGCTTCTGCGGGGCTACAACGCCGATGCCGCGATCATCCCCGAACCCGAGGACGACATGCTCGTGCGCGCCAACACCGGCGTCATCTGGTTCCGCGTCCGGGTGCAGGGCGCCCCGGTGCACGTCCGCGAGGCCGGATCGGGCGCCAACGCCATCGAGGCCGCCTACGATCTCATCAAGGGTCTGCGCGAGCTCGAGACCGCGTGGAACGAGCGCAAGGGCGACCACCGCTATTTCGAGGACCTCGAGCACCCGATCAATTTCAACGTCGGAAAGATCGCCGGCGGCGACTGGGCCTCGTCGGTCCCGGCGTGGTGCGAGTTCGACTGCCGCATCGCGCTCTATCCCGGCATCAAGGCAGCGGACGCCGCGCGCGAGATCGAGGACCACCTGCGCCGGGTGTCGGAACGGATCCCGTTCCTTGCCAACAACCCGCCCGAGGTGATCTTCAACGGCTTCTTCGCCGAGGGCTACGTGCTCGAAGAAGGGTCCGACGCCGAGGAGACGCTCGCCCGGGCGCACATGTCGAGCTACACCAAGCCGCTCGAAAGCTTCGTGACGCCGGGCTACCTCGACGGCCGGGTCTTCGTGATCTACGGCGAAACGCCTTGCCTGGTCTACGGCCCCTACTCCGAGGCGATTCACGGCTTCGACGAGCGCGTCAGCCTGTCGTCGGTGAAGCGCGTGACCGGCACGATTGCCCTCTTTATCGCCGAATGGTGCGGTCTAGAGGAGATTTGATCAAATTTACCCCGTGACCTTGCCCCCGGCTTGATCCTACACTCACCGCCAAGACGGACTCACGAGTCCGCCCGGCACATTCCCTTACGTCACCCACGTCTTCCCGCAAGGGGACACAGCTACCGATACGGAGACAGAGATGAACCAGCGTCCGAATTCGCTTCATGCAGCGGACATCGCCTACACGATGCACCCCTACACCAACATGCGCGCGCACGAGGAAAAGGGCCCGATGATCATGGCCAAGGGCAACGGTGCCCGCGTCTATGACGTCGACGGCAAGGAATACATCGAGGCGCTGGCGGGCCTGTGGTCGGTCGCCGTGGGTTTCTCGGAAACCCGTCTGGCCGATGCCGCCTACGAGCAGCTCAAGCAGCTGCCCTACTACCACACCTTCGCGCACAAATCGCACGAGCCGTCGATCCGTCTGGCCGAGAAGCTCGTCGAGATGACCCCCGAAGGGCTGAACAAGGTGTTCTTCACCAACTCGGGCTCGGAAGCCAACGACACCGTCGTCAAGATGGTCTGGTTCCTCAACAACGGCCTCGGCCGCCCCGAGAAGAAGAAGTTCCTGTCGCGCAACAAGGCCTACCACGGCATCACCATCGCGTCGGGCTCGCTCACCGGTCTGCCGGCGAACCAGAAGGACTTCGACCTTCCGGCGATCCCGGTCACCCACCTGACCACGCCGCATTACTGGAAGTTCGCCGAAGAGGGCGAGACCGAAGAGCAGTTCACCGCACGCCTGCTGAAGGAACTTGAGGACACGATCATCGCCGAGGGCCCCGAGACCATCGGCGCCTTCATCGGCGAGCCCGTCATGGGCGCCGGCGGCGTGATGGTGCCGCCCGAGGGCTACTGGCCGGGCGTTGCCGAGATCTGCAAGAAGTATGACATCCTGCTGGTGGCCGACGAGGTCATCAACGGCTTCGGACGCACCGGCAAGCCCTTCGGCTGCGAGCGCTTCGGCTTCACCCCCGACATCCTCGTGACCTCGAAGCAGCTCACCTCGTCCTACATGCCGCTCGCGGCGATCGTGGTGAATGACAAGGTCTACGATGCCATCGCGGACAACACCGCCAAGCTCGGCACCTTCGGCCACGGCTTCACCGGCTCGGGCCACCCGGTCGCCTGCGCCGTCGGCCTCGAGAACCTGAAGATCATCGAAGAGAAGGATCTGATGGGCAACGCCGAGCGCCTCGAGCCGATGTTCCAGGAAGGTCTGCGCAAGTTCGCCGATCACCCGCTGGTGGGCGAAGTGCGCGGCGTCGGCCTCATTGCCGGCGTCGAGCTGGCGAAGAACCGCGAAACCCGCGAGGCATTCGAGCCTGCCGGCTCCATGGCGGCCAAGGTCACCGCGCTCTGCGCCGAAGAGGGCCTCATCGTCCGCAACGTCTACGAGACCGTGGCCTTCTGCCCGCCGCTGATCGTGACCGAGGAAGACATCGAGGCGATCCTCGCCCGCTTCGGCCGCGCCCTCGACCGCGCGCTCGACTGGGCCCGCGAGGAAGGCATGGTCTGAGCCACGCTCTCCTGACCTGATCGGACCGGCCCGGGTGAAAACGCCCGGGCCGGTTTTCATTTGTCCGGGCTTCGGGGCTGGCGTCCTGCGATCAGCAACTACGGCCCGCCACGCCTGAGCGTCGCGGCGGCCCTCGAGACCGCGCCGGGCCCCCGAGCCGCGTAGGGGTTAGCCCCCGCCGCGCATTACCTCACACGCCGGGCAGCGCCGCGATCCACGCTGAAATCGCCTCGCAGGCGGCGTCGAGATGATCGGCCTGCGTCCGGCCGGTCACTCTCTTGCGCGGCTTCAGGTCATGGTCGCCATCCTCGAGCCAGCACAGCGAGATCGCCTCCGACAGTGCGTAGTCCGCGACCTCGGCCTTTGTTCCGAAGGGGTCGCGCGTGCCCTGGCAAATCAGCGTTGGGCAGCGCAGTTCGTGCAGGTGCTCGGTGCGGAGCGTCTCGGGCTTTCCGGTGGGATGGAACGGGTAGCCGAGGCACAGAAGCCCCGCGACATCCCCGGACGCGAAGAGATCGTCGGCGATATGGCTCGCGACGCGCCCGCCCATGGACTTGCCGCCGATGACCAGCGGTCCCTGCCGCGACAGCGCCGCGATGGCGTCGCGGAACTCGTCCTCGAGCAACGTCACCTTCGGCGGCGGACGCTTCGGACCGCCTGCCCGCCGTGCCGCCATGTAGGCGAACTCGAAGCGGGCCACCCGCAGCCCGCGCGCCGCGAGCCCCTCGGCCATGGCGGACATGAAGGGCGTGTCCATCGCGGCCCCGGCGCCATGTGCCAGCAGCACCGTCACCCGTCCGGGTGCGTCGCCGTTCATCAAGATGTCGATCATTCGCCTCTCCCTGACGCTGACGGGTGCGGCGGACCGATGCGCCGAACCCTTTTCCGCTGACGGCGACCGGATCTTCTGCCGCCTCCGCAAAACACGAAGGGCGCCCGACGGGCGCCCTCTGGTCCGGTTGCGACTGTCCCGGGCAGGTTGCCCGTTTCGCGGCTCAGTGGGTCCAGGCGCCGCGACGGTCGACGGCGAAGTTCTCTGCGTAGCCACGGGCGCGGACGTTGGGCTTGCGCTTGTGCGGCGAGGCCACGATGGCGTCGATGCCGTGTTCCTTGGCATACTCAAGCGCCGCTTCCTTGCTCTCGAAGGTCATCCGCACCTGGCTCTGCGTGTCGGCGGAGGAGGTCCATCCCATCAGCGGGTCGATCTCGCGCGGCGCTTCGGGCGCAAACTCGAGAACCCAGTTTTTCGTTTTCGCCTGCCCCGAGGACATCGCCGTCTTGGCCGGCTGGTAAATCCGTGCGCGCATGGAATCCCTCCTGAAGATCAACCGCGTTATCCGGGATTTAGGGCGACAGGGCAAGAGATCAGCCGGCATTCGAGCGGATTTTGCCCGCCCGTCCGGAGCGGTTGGTGCAGGCAGGGCCGGTCGAGTCGCGGGTGCGGGGAGCGAGGGGTGGTCGATGCATCCGCGGCGCGGCGGGGCCAGCTGCCTGCCCCGTGAAGCTAACTCCCACATGCACCATTTCGCAATCGTCTTCTGGCCCCTGAGGCCGGCGCATGGAGCAGCGCACCGCCCCGCGGGCCACCACTGCCCGTTTCTCAGGCGCTCCCGGCCCTTTGCCGGGAGCTGATGGGGAAGCGCAGGTGTCAGGTGACCTCTTGAATCTCGGCGTCGTGACAACAACTGTTGCAGGCGCCTGCCCGAGGAATCTGCCCCATGCCATACGCCCATTCCGACAAGTCCCAGCCCGTGCTGCACGCCCCCGCGCCCGACGTGCGCGAGCGCGAGAAGCTCGAGGGCGGCAAGCGCTTCGTGATGCACACCGAGTTCAACGCGGCCGGTGACCAGCCCGCCGCCATCGCCGAGCTGTCCTCGGGGATCACCGGCGGCGAGCGCAACCAGGTGCTGCTGGGGGCGACGGGCACCGGCAAGACCTTCACCATGGCAAAGGTGATCGAGGAAACCCAGCGCCCGGCGATCATCCTCGCTCCGAACAAGACGCTGGCGGCGCAGCTCTACGGGGAGTTCAAGCACTTCTTCCCCGACAACTCGGTCGAGTATTTCGTCTCCTACTACGACTACTACCAGCCCGAGGCCTACGTGCCGCGCAGCGACACCTTCATCGAGAAGGAAAGCCAGATCAACGAGCAGATCGACCGGATGCGCCACTCGGCCACCCGCGCGCTGCTCGAACGCGACGACGTGATCATCGTGGCCTCGGTGTCCTGCATCTACGGCATCGGCTCGGTCGAAACCTACGGCGCCATGACCCAGGATCTGCACGCCGGCAAGGAATACGAGATGCGCAAGGTCATGGCCGACCTCGTGGCACAGCAGTATCGCCGCAACGACGCGGGCTTCCAGCGCGGCAGCTTCCGGGTGCGCGGCGACAGCCTCGAGATCTGGCCCGCGCACCTCGAGGACCGGGCGTGGCGGCTTTCGTTCTTCGGCGAAGAGCTCGAGAGTATCGACGAGTTCGATCCGCTCACCGGGCAGAAGACCGGCAGTTTCGACCGCATCCGCGTCTACGCGAACTCGCACTACGTGACACCGAAGCCGACGATGAATCAGGCGGTGATCAACATCAAGAAGGAGCTGCGCCAGCGGCTTGACCAGCTGGTGAGCGAGGGCAAGCTGCTCGAGGCACAGCGGCTCGAACAGCGCACCAACTTCGACATCGAGATGCTCGAGGCCACCGGCGTCTGCAACGGCATCGAGAACTACTCGCGCTACCTGACGGGCCGCGCGCCGGGCGAGCCGCCCCCCACGCTGTTCGAGTTCATTCCCGACAACGCCATCGTCTTCGCCGACGAGAGCCACGTCAGCGTGCCGCAGATCGGCGGCATGTACCGGGGCGACTACCGGCGCAAGTTCACGCTGGCCGAGCACGGCTTCCGCCTGCCCTCCTGCATGGACAACCGCCCCCTCAAGTTCGAGGAATGGGACGCGATGCGCCCGCAGTCGATCTTCGTCTCGGCGACGCCCGCCAACTGGGAACTCGAGGAGGCCGGCGGCGTCTTCACCGAACAGGTCATCCGGCCCACCGGGCTGCTCGACCCACAGGTCGAGATCCGGCCCGTGGAGATGCAGGTCGACGACCTGCTCGACGAGATCCGCAAGGTCTCGGCCGATGGCTATCGCACGCTCTGCACGGTGCTGACCAAGCGCATGGCCGAGGATCTGACCGAGTACCTGCACGAGCAGGGCATCAAGGTCCGCTACATGCACTCCGACATCGACACCATCGAGCGGATCGAGATCCTGCGCGACCTGCGGCTCGGGGCCTTCGACGTGCTGATCGGCATCAACCTGCTGCGCGAGGGTCTCGACATCCCCGAGTGCGGGCTGGTGGCCATTCTAGACGCCGACAAGGAGGGCTTCCTGCGCTCCGAGACCTCGCTGATCCAGACCATCGGGCGTGCTGCGCGGAACGCCGGGGGCCGGGTCATCATGTATGCGGACCGCATCACCGGCTCGATGGAACGCGCCATGGCCGAGACCGAGCGGCGCCGCGAGAAGCAGATCGCCTACAACGAGGCACACGGCATCACGCCCTCGACGATCAAGAAGAACGTCGAGGACATCCTCGCCGGGCTCTACCAGGGCGACGTGGACATGAACCGCGTCACCGCCACCATCGACGAGCAGCACCAGGGTTCGAACATGCAGGCGGTGCTCGAGGGGCTGCGGACCGACATGCGCAAGGCGGCTGAGAACCTCGAGTTCGAGGAAGCCGCCCGCCTGCGCGACGAGGTCAAGCGGCTCGAGGCGGTGGACCTCGCGGTGGCCGACGACCCGCTGGCACGCCAGCAGGCGGTCGAGAAGGCGTCGGAAGCGGCGGTCAAGGCCTCGGGCCGCTCCACCGCCGGCCGCCCGGGCCAGCGCGGCGGCAACGTGAAGCGACGGAAGAAGTAGGCTGCGCTGGACACGAAACCCTAGGCATCACTTGGCTTGAAGCGCAGCTTGGCAAATCGCCCTGGAAAATGCGCTTCGGCCTTGTTTCTCCAGTGGAACTCGACCAAAGCCTCCTGCCGAAGAAACCGTGCTGCATTGGCTACAACCTTTGCAGCATGTTGAGCTGAGACTCCTTGGTAAGAGATCCCTAGCTCCGGAACAAATTTGTAACCGTCATCGACCTTTTCACCTTCAACCATGTTTAGATCAAGAAGCGGCTTGGCTGCAGAAACTCCGTCAACTCGCGCAAGGACGAGTTCTACCGCAAGCCTCACCATACCGTCCCAAGTCTTAGTAATTGGCTCAGTCGACCCAATTCGTCCTGATATGAGCTTCACATGGACCAAGGGCGGAGCGTCATAAAAATCATATTCCTCTACACCACTCACGATCTCATGCGCTTCCACTATGGCCTCAGCATCAGATGCAGCCATGAAAGCATCCAATACCCTAGTGAGAACCGAGGCAGGCGTGTCAACAAAAGGCTCCGCCATTTTCTGAAGCCGCTCATAGTCGTTTTGCTCAATTTCAATGTGGGGCATCATCTTCTCCTACAAACTACCCATAAATTCATAAAAATGATATCTTCATAAATCAATAGATTATTGACGCCCCGCCAAACAAGAACCCCCTCCGCTGTTGCGAAGGGGGCCTGCGTGCCTTGCTCCGTGAGGGAAACGGATCAGCTGTCGTCTTCGGGCGGGTTCACGTCGATGGTCGGAACCTCCACTTCGGCTTCCTGCGTATCCACGTCGACATCGACGTCCGGGACCTCCACGGTCTCGGTCTCGGTGCCGGTCTCGATCGAGCCGACCTCGGCGTCGACCTCGGGCAGTTCGCCCTCTTCCACCGACACGTCCACGTCGGGAAGGCGGGTTTCGCCGCTCATGTCGAAGTCGACCATGTATGCACCGAAGCCGATGACGGCGATGGCGACAACACCAAGGGCAATTGCGGGTCCGGTTTTCATATCTCTAATCCTTTTCAACTGTTCAGCGATGTTTCTTCGATCGCTCACGATCTCGTAATCAGCCACTCAACACCGGATGATGCCCAAAAGTTCCGCACCCCATGCCGCAGCGCAGAAATTTCTCGGCGCACCAGCGTCGCACCTCCGCCCATCCCCTCGCACCGACAAGATTTTTCCGCACCGGCGGATTCCCCCACCCTGCAACCTGGCACTCCCCCTCCACGCGACGTCGGCACATTTTGCGCATGATCGAGCTTTCGCCGACCGTCTCTCATGGCTTCCCCCGGAGCGCGCGCGGCCGTCTCGCGGCAGGAGGGATCGCGGACGGCCCGGTCGTCGTGCCTTCACCGACGGCCGCGGGGAGACCGGGCAGAGCAATGGCACTGAGCTTGATCTCGAGGCCTACGACACCACAGCCTGAACCGCGATCCCCGCCCGACGCTGGCAGATCGCCGGCGTAATCAAGGGGCTGCGGATCACGGCGCGGCTGCTGCCCTGAAAGGGATCGACAGCGCCGCGTGCGGGTCTACACTTCAACCATGATCCGGCTTTCGATGATTCCCCTCTGCGCCCTCGTGCTTCTCGCGGCCTGCGCGACCCCGCAGGAGCGCTGCCTGCGCGACGCCGCCGCCCCGTGGCGCGAGGCGCTCGAGGAGCGCGCGCGCATCGCCCGGGACCTCGCACGTGGTTACACCTTCGAGACCGAGTTCGAGCGGGTCACCCGCTACCGGATCTGCCGTGCCAACAAGGACACGGTCTACCCCTGCTGGGAAACCGACATGCAGCCGGTGACGAAACGGGTTCCGGTCGATGCCGAAGCCCTGCAGGCCCGCGACGCGGAGCTGGCGCGCGCCCTGCCCGGGCTGCGCGCCACCGCCGAGCGAGACACGGCCCAGTGCCGCATCCTCTATCCCGAGACAGAAACCGCCCCCGAAGACGCGTGAGGCCGGCCTCTCGGCGGGCGTCGATCCGAAACGGCCAAGGCTCCGGCTCGGCCCAAAGCGCGGAGCGCATGCAAACACGCAGTCGAGATCCGATTTCCGGACCGCCGCCGCCCTCCTGACGCGCGCGACCCGACGCGCGGACGAGATGAGGCGGGCCAAGCGGGGCAAACGATCGGCCAGAAGCCGGAAAACGCCTGTCATATGTGCTTTACATCGGTGCGCTACCCCATGGGCGACCACTCTATCTTGCGGGGCTTGCCAGGTTAAGAACGCGAGATATAGTGATTTCAAGCTGGGGCGGGTCGTCCCGCTCTGGTGCTTGCGAACGAGCAGACAGAGCAGGGAACGAGTCATACAGATGGACGGCGACTTCAGAACACATTTCGTCAGGGAACCATCGGCGCTGAGACATCATCCGGCGCTGGTGCTGAACGCGGACTACCGGCCGCTTTCCTACTACCCGCTATCGCTGTGGCCCTGGCAGGAGGCGGTGAAAGCGGCCTTCCTCGACCGGGTCGACATAATTGCCGAATACGAGGAGGAGGTCAGGAGCCCCTCGATGACGCTGAAGATCCCCAGCGTCGTGGTGCTGAAAGATTACGTCAAACCGAGGAAGCGCGTGGCATTCACGCGCTTCAATCTTTTTCTGAGGGATGAATTCCGCTGCCAGTACTGCGGATCGAAGGGCGAGCTGACCTTCGATCACGTGGTCCCCCGCGCCGCGGGCGGCATCACCAGCTGGGAGAACGTCGTCGCCGCCTGCGCGCCGTGCAACCTGCGCAAGGGGTCGAAATCGTTGCGGCAGGCGAGCATGTCGCTGCGCAAGACGCCGCGCCAGCCCGGTGCCTCGGAGCTGATGAACACCGGCCGCAAGTTCCCGCCGAACCACCTGCACGACAGCTGGCTCGACTTCCTCTACTGGGACGCCGAGCTCGAGGCCTGACCCGGCGCGAGCCTTGCCTCGCAAGGCCCCCCGGCCTAAGCCCCGGAGCGGGCGCAGCGTCGCGCCCGGGAAAGGTGCCATGCTGCTCTACCACCTGCTCGTCTCGCTCTTCGCCGCGCTGGTGCTCGCGCGGCTCGCGCTCCGGCGCGACCGGTCCGGCCTGCGGCAGCGGCTTGCGCGCGGTCCCGCGACCGACACACCCCATATCTGGCTGCACGCGGCCTCGAACGGCGAACTGGCCTCGGCGCGGCCGGTGATCCGCGCCCTGCAGGTGGCGCGCCCGGATCTGCCCCTGATCGTCACCTGCAACTCCGAGACCGGCGTCGCGCTGGCGGAAAGCTGGGGGCTCGAGGCCCGGCTGGCGCCGCTCGACCTGCGGCGCGTGGCGCGGCGGATGCACCGGCGCTGGAACGTGCAGGCGCATATCGCGATGGAATCCGAGCTCTGGCCGCACCGGGTGCTGACCTGCCCCGGCCCGGTCTTCGTGCTGGGCGGTCGGCTGACCGAGAGCACCGCGCGCGGCTGGGGGCTCTTCGGCGGTCTGCAGGCGCGGCTGCTGCGCCGCGTGGCGCTGCTGTCGGCGCAGGACGCGGGCTCGCTCGAGCGCTACCGCGCCGCCGGGCTGCCGCCCGGGGCCGCCGGCCCCGTGGTCGATCTGAAAGCGCTCTACAGCCCTGAGACACGCCACGAGGCGGCGCTCGATGCGGCCTTCCCGCGTGAGACGACATGGCTCGCGGCCTCGACCCACGAGGGCGAGGAGGAGGTCGTGCTCGCCGCCCATCGCAGGGCGCTGGAACAGACGCCCGAGCTGCGCCTCATTCTCGCGCCGCGCCACCCGCGACGGGGCGACGAGATCGCGACGCTGATCCGCGACCATGGCCTGACCTGCGCCCGACGCAGCGCGGGCGAGGCCCCCGGCGGCGCGCAGGTCTACCTCGCCGACACGCTTGGCGAGATGGCGCTGCTCTACCCGCTGGCGGGCCGGGTGTTCATCGGCGGCACGCTGACAGATCGCGGCGGGCACACCCCCTATGAGCCGGCAGCCTATGGTGCGGCGCTTCTGCACGGCCCCGACGTCGCCAATTTCCACGCCCCCTTTGCGCGTCTCGACGACGCCGGCGCGGCGCTTCGGGTCGAGGATGCAGGGTCTCTCGCCGCCGGTTTGCTGCGGCTTGCGACCGAGACCGCACAACGCGAGACCGGCGCGGCGGCGCAGGCGCTTCTGCGCCCCGAGGCCGATGCCGCGACCCTTGTCGCCGCCATGTTGAAGCATCTCCAGCCGCGCTCTCAGAGCCATCGCAGCCCTGCGCAGGAGGGGGACGAAGCTTGATATTCCCCGGCAATTGACTAGGTAAAAGCCCAGACAGCCGGGCAAATCCGCATGATTCAATATTCTCTCAAATGTTCGAATGATCACCGCTTTGACAGCTGGTTCCAGTCCGCGAGCGCCTTCGACAAGCTGCAGTCTGCCGGCATGGTCAGCTGCGCCGTCTGCGGGGTGAGCGAGGTCGAAAAGGACCTCATGGCGCCCCGCGTAAGCGCCGGAAAGACCGAAGCGCCGAGCGCACCCGCCAAGCCCGATACCCCGCTTTCGGGCCCGGCTTCGCCGGCCGAGCAGGCGCTCAGGGAGTTGCGCGAGGCGGTCGAGAAAAACTCCGATTACGTCGGCCGCGACTTCGCCCGGGAGGCGCGCGCCATGCACAGCGGAGACGCGCCCAAGCGCTCGATCTGGGGCGAGGCGCGCGGCGAGGAGGCCCGCAAGCTTCTCGAGGACGGCGTGCCCGTCGCGCCCCTGCCCTTCCGTCCGACCCGAAAGAACAACTGATGCGCGTCCTGATCACCGGCGCAAACCGCGGCATCGGCGCGGCGCTGAGCCAGACGCTCGACGCGCGCGGCAACGAGGTCATCGGCACCGCCCGCGCGGCACAGGGCTGTGTTCCGCTCGACGTGACCCAGCCCAACCAGATCACTGCGCTGGCGCGGCAGCTGTCGGATGCGCCGCTCGACGCGCTGATCTGCAATTCCGGCGTCTTCCACGACAAGCACGAACGCCTCGACGACGGCTACCCGCCCGAGATGTGGGCGCAGGAGTTCGCGGTCAACGTGACCGGCGTCTTCCTTATGGTGCAGGCCTTCCTGCCGCACCTGCGCAAGGCACCGGCGCCCAAGGTGATGATCATCTCGTCGCAGCTCGGCAGCATGGCCCGCGCGACCGGCGGGAAATACATCTACCGTGCCTCGAAAGCGGCGGCGCTCAACCTTGGCCGCAACCTGTCGGTCGACCTCGCGCCGCAGGGCATCGCGGTAGGCATCTACCATCCCGGATGGGTGCGCACCGACATGGGCGGCAGCGATGGCGACCTCACCGCCGAAGAGGCCGCCTCGGGCCTCGCCGACCGGCTCGCGGCGCTGTCGCTCGACACCTCCGGCTGTTTCGAGACCTGGGATGGCCGCACCCATCCCGACTGAGCCCGGCGACTTCCCGGCAGCCTTCGCCCGGGCATGGGCCAGTCGCGAGGGCGCCGAGATCGCGGCGCTCTTCACCGAGGATGCGGATTTCGTCAACGTCACCGGCCTGTGGTGGACCGGGCGCGAGGCCATCGCCGCGCCGCATGACTACGCGCTCAAGAGTTTCTTCGCCGACACCGAGCTTCGCCCCGGCCGCACCGAGGTCCGGTCCATGGGCGAAGATGCGGCCGTGGTGCGCTGTCGCTTCACGCTCACGGGCCAGCGCCTGCCCCAGGGCGGAACCGCTGGGCCGCGCCAGACCATCCTGGTCTTCGTCCTGCGCCGCGACCCCGACGGCTGGCGCGCCGTGACCGCGCAGAACACCGACGTTGTTCCCGGCAAGGAAACCCACGTCAACGACGGCACGCTGCGGCCCGCCGACTATCGCGGCGGCTGAGAGCGCCGGCCACACCCGTCCGGCCTCGGCCCGCATGGCTCTTGCGCGACCCCCGCCCCCGGCGTAAACCGCGCCTGATTCAGACCACCCGCGGGGAGTCCCCATGCCCGTTCTCGTTATGAAATTCGGCGGCACCTCGGTTGCCACGACGGACCGCATCCGCCGTGCGGCCAAACGCGTGGGCGTCGAGGTGGCCAAGGGCTACGACGTGATCGTCATCGTCTCGGCCATGGCCGGCAAGACCAACGAGCTCGTGGGCTACGTCGAGGAAACCTCGCCGCTCTTCGACGCGCGTGAATACGATGCCGTCGTCAGCTCGGGCGAGAACATCACCGCCGGGCTCATGGCGCTGACGCTTCAGGAAATGGACGTGCCGGCGCGCAGCTGGCAGGGCTGGCAGGTGCCGCTGATGACCACCAGCCAGCACAGCTCGGCGCGCATCGTCGACATCCCGACCGACAACATCACCCGCAAGTTCGGCGAAGGCATGCGCGTGGCCGTGGTCGCGGGCTTCCAGGGTATCTCGCCCGAGGGCCGCATCACCACGCTCGGCCGCGGCGGCAGCGACACCACGGCCGTGGCCTTTGCCGCCGCCTTCGACGCGGAACGCTGCGACATCTACACCGACGTCGACGGCGTCTACACCACCGACCCGCGCATCTGCGACAAGGCCCGCAAGCTCGACCGCATCGCCTTCGAGGAAATGCTCGAGCTCGCCTCGCTCGGTGCCAAGGTGCTGCAGACCCGGTCGGTCGAACTCGCCATGCGCTACAACGTGAAGCTCCGGGTGCTCTCGAGCTTCGAGGAACAGTCCGACGAAGCCGGAACGCTCGTCTGCGACGAGGAGGAAATCATGGAACTGAACGTCGTTTCCGGGGTCGCCCATTCGCGCGACGAGGCCAAGATGACCCTGATCTCGGTCGCCGACCGTCCGGGCATCGCCGCCGCCATCTTCACGCCGCTCTCGGAGGCGGGCGTCAATGTCGACATGATCGTGCAGAACATCTCGGAAGAGGGCCGCACCGACATGACCTTCTCCTGCCCCACCAACCAGGTGGGCCGGGCCGAACAGGCGCTGAAGAAGGCGAAGGACTCGGGCGACATCAACTTCCACGATCTCGTGGCCGACACCGATGTCTGCAAGGTCTCGGTGGTGGGCATCGGGATGCGGTCGCACACCGGCGTCGCGGCAAAGATGTTCAAGGTGCTGTCGGACGAGGGCATCAACATCAAGGTCATCACCACCTCCGAGATCAAGATCTCGGTGCTGATCGACCGCAAGTACATGGAGCTGGCCGTGCAGGCGCTCCACGATGCCTTCGACCTCGAAAAGGCCTGACACCTCGGGGTGGGCAATCTGCCCACCCTCCCCTTCCCCGTGCCGTATTTTCGACGACGGAGAGGCCCGTGCGGGCCGGTGCGACATTCCTGAACATGCGGAATGCACACATCATTCACCCAGAGGTTGAGTTTTCTTAGCTCTTTCCCTATGGCCTTCATCTCGCCTATAGCTGGCGTGACCTCAGAGGGACTTGGCCGCTCCATGATCGACCGCTCCGAAAGTGAAAGCCGCAAGCTGCTGGTTCGGCTGCGAGATACCATGGCGGAAGAAGCCGCCGGGCAAGAGCGGCTCGACAAGATCACCCATCTGACCGCCGATTCCATGGGCACCGAGGTCTGTTCGATCTATCTCTTCCGCGACGAGGAAACGCTCGAGCTCTGCGCCACCGAGGGCCTCAAGCAGGAGGCCGTGCATCACACCCGCATGAAGCTCGGCGAGGGTCTCGTCGGCCGTGTCGCGCGGACCGGCAAGATGGTGAACACTGCCGACGCCCCGTCCGAGCGCGGCTTCCGCTACATGCCCGAGACCGGCGAAGAGGTGTTCTCGAGCTTCCTCGGCCTGCCGATCCAGCGCCTTGGCGAGAAGCTCGGCGTGCTGGTCGTGCAAACCAAGGACAAGCGCGAGTTCACGCCCGACGAGATCTACGCGCTCGAGGTGGTCGCCATGGTGCTGGCCGAGATGGCCGAGCTCGGCGCCTTCGTCGGCGAAGGCGCGGCGCTGAAGGCCCGGCACACGCAGGCGACGCTGATCCGCGGCATCACCGGTCAGGAAGGCACCGCCGAGGGCCACGTCTGGCTGCACGAGCCGCGCGTTGTCGTGACCAATCTCGTGACCGACGATCCCGAGCGCGAGCGCGACCGGCTGGAAGCCGCGGTCGAGCAGCTTCGGGTGAGCGTCGACGAGATGCTCGAAGGCGCCAGCGGCGAGCAGCTCGAGGTGCTCGAAGCCTACCGGATGTTCGCCAACTCCAAGGGCTGGCGCACCCGCATGGAAGAGGACATCGACCGGGGCCTTTCCGCCGAGGCCGCCGTCGAAAAGGAGCAATCCGTCGCCCGCGCCCGCATGGCGCAGGTCGCGGACCCCTACCTGCGCGAGCGGCTGCACGATCTCGACGACCTGTCGAACCGGCTGCTGCGCATCCTCACCGGTCAGGGCCGGGAAACCGGTGCCGAGATGCCTGCCGACCCGATCCTGATCGCCCGCAACATCGGTCCGGGCGAGCTTCTGGACTACGGACGCCGCCTCAAGGGGATCGTTCTCGAGGAAGGCTCGGTGGGCAGCCATGCCGCCGTGGTCGCCCGCGCACTGGCGATACCGCTGGTGATCCACGCCCGCCGGATCACCAACGAAGCGCTCAACGGAGATCACATCATGGTCGACGGCGACCAGGGCCTCGTGCACCTGCGGCCCGATGACAGCGTCGTCGGCGCCTTCCGCGACAAGATCGCGATGCAGGCGCAGGCCCAGGAACGCTACGCCTCGATCCGGGGCAAGCCCGCGGTGTCGCTCTGCGGCAAGCGCATCAACCTGCTGATGAACGCGGGCCTTCTGGCCGACCTGCCGTCGCTGCCCAGCTCCGGCGCCGAAGGCGTCGGTCTCTTCCGCACCGAGCTGCAGTTCCTGATCCGCAACCAGATGCCGCGCCGCACCGAGCTCGTCGAGGTCTACAAGCGGGTGATGGAGGCCGCCGGCGACAAGCCGGTGGTGTTCCGCACGCTCGACATCGGGTCGGACAAGGTGCTGCCCTACATGAAGCCCACCGACGAGCCGAACCCGGCGCTTGGCTGGCGCGCCATCCGCGTCGGCCTCGACAAGCCCGGCGTCATGCGGATGCAGCTGCAGGCGCTGCTGCGCGCCGCCGACGGGCGACCGCTCTCGGTGATGTTCCCCTTCGTCGCGCAATACGAGGAATTCAGCGCGGCGCGCGCCGAGGTGCTCAAGACCATCGCGATAGAGCGCAAGCTCGGCCACACGGTGCCCGACAAGGTGACCATCGGCACCATGCTCGAGACGCCGAGCCTCGCCTATGCCTCGAAGAAGTTCTTCGAGGACGTCGAGTTCATCTCGATCGGGGGCAACGACCTCAAGCAGTTCTTCTTCGCCGCCGATCGCGAGAACGAACGCGTGCGCCGCCGCTACGACACGCTCAACGTCAGTTTCCTGAGCTTTCTCGAGAACATCGTGCAGCGCTGCTCGGAATCGGGCACCCCGCTGAGCTTCTGCGGCGAAGACGCCGGACGGCCGATCGAGGCCGTCTGCCTTGCCGCCATCGGCCTGCACACGCTATCGATGCGGCCCGCTTCCATCGGGCCGGTGAAGAGCCTGATCATGCGCACCGATCTCGACGCGCTCTACGACGTGATCTGCGACGCCCGCGAGCGTGGCGAGCAATCGGTGCGCGCGTCGGTGATGGACTACCTGCGCTGGAACGGCTGACAGCCCGTCGCCTCCAGAGCATGCTTTCGGCAGGCGCGCGGGTGCCGCACGCGGTGGAGCAACGGCACTGGTTGTTCGGGTCCGAGGATGCTCTATTCTGCATGCCGTAGTATGCGGAAAGGACTCTCTCATGCTTCTCACCCTCCACCATGTCCAGCTTGCCATGCCCGAGGGGAAGGAAGACGACGCCATCGCATTCTACCATGGCATTCTCGGGCTGCCCGTCGTCGAAAAGCCCGATGCTTTGCGCCATCGCGGTGGCGTCTGGTTCGAGCGCGCCGGGCTGCGCGTACATCTGGGCGTGGAGAAACCGTTCTCACCGGCCCGCAAGGCGCACCCGGCTTTTCAGGTCGCAAGCCTGACCACCATGATCGCCGCGCTTGAGGCGGCCTCCTGGCCATGGCGTGAGGACATCGACCTGCCCGGCTTGCGCCGCCTCTATGTCGACGACCCGTTCAGCAAGCGGATCGAACTTCTCGAGCTCTCGCGGTCTGGGTGAACCCCGCGCAGCCCCTCCACAGGACACCCGACCTGCCGTGCAAAGGTCGCCCGACCGGGTGGAGAGAGGGCCCCGGCCGGGCGTCGTCTTGCTGCATGCGCGTCGCGCGCCCTTCTGGCAACGGACACATCCCGCACGTTTTGCGCGGGCATAGGCCTCATTCGAAACGGCGTTCGGTCCATGGCTGCCGACGGAGGCAAGCGTGGAGCCGGACGGGGCCAGGCGGCGGGCATTCCCCCGACCGCCTGTTGGTCATAGACGACCATTGGCAAAGAACAGGTTAACGCGGGGTCTGCATTTCTGCGCGAAGTGCCGCGACCAGCGTTTCGCGATCCTGCCCGGTGTCACGCGCAAGGCGCATCAGCCCGAAATGCACATGGGCCATCTGCTGGTAATAGCTGGTGTAGGCGTAGTTCGTCGCCGCCCCCGCCGCGGCGCCCAGCACCGGCACCGTCTGGGCCGCGAGCTTCTGGCCCAGCACCGTCGCGAGCTTCGGCGCAATCTTGCGAATGAGCCCGTGCACCGTGGCCCCGGTCAGCGTCAGCCGCGCCGACAGAAAGCCCATGTCCGCCCCGTCGTCGCGTTCGAGCGGCCCGGCAGCGGCGAAGACAGACAGGCATTCCTGCCGGATCTCGGTGCTGTCGGGATCGAAGCCGTGCTCGGCCGCGATCCCCTGGATGGCGCGCAGCAGCACCGTGGTCGTTACCGGGAGTTCCGCCAGCGCCGAGGGCAGACCGCCGACGCCGCCCGCCGCGCCCATCGCGGTGGCCAGCGCCGTGTTGAGCCAGCCCTTCTGGTCGGGCACCACGCCGCGCGACCCTGCCGCCGCGGCGAGCGCCGTCTCGAGCGCCCTCTGCGTCGCGATCTCGAGCCGGTCCTTCACCGGGTCCGGCAACCGTTCGAGCAGGTTCTCGGCGTGCCCGCCGACGATGTTGAGCACCTGCAGCCCGGCCCCGCCCGCGGCGCGGTAACGGCGCGCCAGTGCGGCGATCTCGGTCTGGGTGTCGATGGGGGCCAGCTCTGTTCCGGTCATCTCTCTTCCTCTCGGGTCCATGCAGGAAGAGATCGTCGTGCCGCGCGCGAAATCAAGCGCTGCGGGTGACCTCGCCCGTAACCTCGCCCCAGGCACCGGCCCTCAGCTCGAGCCCCAGAACCCGCTCCGGGTTGGTCGGAGGCGGCATCTCGACGCCCTCGAGCCGGTGGAACCCGAAGCGCTTGTAGTAGGGCTCGTCCCCCACCAGCAGCACCCGTGCCCATTCCAGCGCGCGGGCGCGTTCCAGCGTGTCGCGGATCAGCGCTGCGCCCAGCCCCTCGCCCTGCGCAGTGGGGTGCACGGCAACCGGCCCCAGCAGCAGCGCCTGCCATTGGCCGATACGCACCGGCCAGTAGCGGATCGCGCCGCCCAGGATGCCGGTCTCGTCGCGTGCGACACGGCACAGTTCGGCCACCGGCGCGATGTCCTCGCGCAGGCGGTAGGACGACAGCGCGGTGCGCCCCGGCGCGAAGCTGAGGTCGTAGAGTGCCTCGATCTCCCACCAGTCCCCCGGCTTTTCCTGTGACAGCGTGAACAGCGCCGCTTCTCCCGTGCAATCCGTGACCTCCGGGCTTATCACTTGTGGTGATACGCGCAAACACCTGAAGGGACAGCCATGTTCTATCGCCCCGAAGAGGGTCACGGCCTGCCGCACAACCCGTTCAATGCCATCGTCACGCCGCGCCCCATCGGCTGGATCTCGACGCGCGGCACCCTCGGCGACAACCTCGCGCCCTACAGCTTCTTCAACGCCGTCTCCTACGTGCCGCCACAGGTGATGTTCGCCTCGACCTCGGTCAAGGAAGACCGCGGCGACACCAAGGACACCGTGGCGCAGCTGCGCGAACACGGCGTGTTCTGCGTCAACATCGTCGAGGCGGCGATGCGCGACGCCATGAACCAGACCGGCGGGATGTGGGACGCCGGCACCGACGAGTTCGCGCTGGCCGGCATCGAAAAGGCCGAATGCGAAACCATCGATTGTCCCCGCGTCGCCGGCGCCCCTGCCGCGCTCGAGTGCAAGGTGGTCCAGATCGTGCGCCTGCCGGGCGCGGCGAATTTCGTTACCTTCGGCGAGGTCACCGGCGTGCACATGCGCGACGACTGCCTGCGTGGCGGGCGCTTCGACGTCACCACGTTCCAGCCGCTCGCCCGCATGGGCTACCGCGATTACGCGGTGGTCCGCGACGTCTTCGAGCTGAAGCGGCCCGGAGAGTGACAGGCCAGGCCGGGCGGGCTATGCTGGCCCGGCTTTCGATGGAGGAAACGATGGACCAGCCCCTTTGACGCCCTGACCTGTTCTCAGCGTATCCAAGGAGGCCCCATGCCCTTTTCACGGCCATTCGCCCTGCCCGACCCGGCCAGCATCCACCCCATCACCCTGCCCGACGGCACGCCCCACACCGGGACCGTGCATCTCGCGTCCGTGCTCGATCATCCATGCATCGAGGCCGGCGCCTGGAGCTATGCCTCGGACTTCGATCCGCCCCCGCCCGACGGCTGGACCGCGCGGCTGGCGCCTTACCTCTTTCCGTTCTCCCAGGAGGGGCTGCGCATCGGCCGGTTCTGCCAGATCGCCCACGGCGTGCGCTTCATCACCGCCTCGGCCAACCACGCCACGGCGGGGATCAGCAGCTTTCCCTTCATGGTCCACGATCCCGCGACCATGACCGATGCCCAGCCCGATCGGCGCGACACGGTGATCGGCCATGACGTCTGGCTCGGCTACGGCGCGCTGGTGTTGCCCGGCGCACGGATCGGCAACGGCGCGATCATCGGCGCAGGCGCCGTGGTACGCGGCACGGTGCCGGATTACGCCGTGGTCACGGGCAACCCGGCCACGGTCGTCCGGATGCGCTTCGACGCCGCGCAGGTCGCGCGGCTCAACGCGCTGGCGTGGTGGGACTGGCCGGCCGACCTCATCGCCCGCGCCCGCCCGGCGCTCGAGGCGGACGACCTCGACGCGCTTGCGGCCCTCGCCCCCTGAGTTGACGGAACGGCCCGACCGGCGCCCCGCCCTCTGGTCTCACCAGCGGTGCCGATGGGCACCCCGACGCCAACCACCGCCAAGACGCGAAAAGGGCGCGCACCGCAAGGTGCGCGCCCCCGGGCGTCGCGGGCGAAGCCCGCGGCGCAATTCCTCGCTCCCGGCGCTCAGTGGCCGCCGAGAATGCCTGTCCGCACGTGGTAGTCCACGGCCAGCGCGTAATCCGGATCGTCGTCGGAATCGACCATCAGGTGCCCCGCCTTGGTCAGCAGCCGGTGGCAATCGCGCGACAGGTGACGCAGCTGCAGGCGCTTGCCCGCCGCCTCGTATTTCGCCGCCACGGCCTCGATCGCCTGCAGCGCCGACTGGTCGACCACCCGACTGTCGGCAAAGTCCACGATCACCGACTGCGGGTCGTTCGCCACGTCGAAGAGTTCCACGAAGCCCTCGGAGGAGCCGAAGAACAGCGGTCCCTGAATCTGGTAGACCTTCGCCCCCTCGGGGGTGACGTAGCTCTTGGCGTGGATTCGCCGCGCGTTGTTCCACGCATAGGCCAGCGCCGAGACGATCACGCCCACGACCACGGCGACCGCGAGATCCTCGTAGACCGTCACGACGGTCACCAGGATGATGACGAAGGCGTCGATCAGCGGCACCTTCCACAGGATGCGCAGCGAGTTCCACGCGAAGGTACCGATCACCACCATGAACATCACGCCCACCAGCGCCGCCAGCGGGATGAGCTCGATCAGCGGCGAGGCGAAGAGGATGAAGCTCAGCAGGAACAGCGCCGCGACGATGCCGGCGATGCGGGTGCGACCGCCGGACTTCACGTTGATCATCGACTGGCCGATCATCGCGCAGCCGCCCATGCCGCCGAAGAAGCCGGTGACGAAGTTCGCGAAGCCCTGCGCGATGCACTCCTGGCTCGCGCCACCGCGCTGGCCGGTCATCTCGCCCACGAGGTTCAGGGTCAGCAGGCTCTCGATCAGGCCGATGGCGGCGAGGATCACCGCGTAGGGCAGGATGATCCACAGCGTCTCGAGGTTCAGCGGCACCATCGGGATGTGGAACGGCGGGAAGCCGCCCTGGATCGAGGCCATGTCGCCGACCCGCGGCGTGTCGAGCCCGAGGACGATCACCAGGATGGCGGTTACACCGATGCCCGCGAGCGGCGCGGGGATGACCTTGGTGACCTTCGGCAGCAGCCAGATCACCGCCATGGTCAGCGCCACGAGCCCAAGCATGATGTAGAGCGGCATCCCCGTCAGCCATTCGCCCCCGGTGGTGCCATGGCCGGTGATCTCGGCGGTGCCGGGCTGCTTGAACTGGGTCAGCTGCGCCATGAAGATCACGATCGCGAGCCCGTTCACGAAACCCAGCATCACGGGATGCGGCACCAGCCGGATGAACTTGCCCCAGTGCATCGCGCCGGCGAACATCTGCAGGATCCCCATGAGCACGACGGTCGCGAACAGGTATTCGACCCCGTGCTGTGCGACGAGCGCGACCATGACCACCGCGAGCGCGCCCGTCGCCCCCGAGATCATTCCGGGCCGGCCGCCGAAGATTGAGGTGATGAGGCCCACGAGAAAGGCCGCATAGAGACCCACCAGCGGGTGCACACCCGCGACCAGGGCAAAGGCCACCGCCTCCGGCACCAGCGCGAGCGCCACGGTCAGGCCGGAAAGGACGTCGGTCTTGATCTGTCCCGGGGACAGCGCCGTCGTCGGCGCCACCCGAAGATCGGGCATGGTTATGCTGTCGGCGAATCTCGCCAGAAGGGCCTTGGCCATCGGTCATCCTGTTCTTTTGCGTCTGGGCAAGGCGCAAATACTTCAGGCAGGCCTGAAACGCCACCCGTTAGCGTTCACCCCGGGCAACGGCATGATGTTGCAGCCCGAAGGGCCTGCCGCTTGGGCAGACGCGATGCACGCGTGACCAGACGCCGATTCGCGCCGGTGTCGGTGATCGCGAAGCGCGGACCGCCCGCCGGTGCGGCGGCAGCACCGGTGCCGGCGTCGGGACGACGTCTTTTCATCCGCACGCGGGCGGTGCAAGCTCGCCCGTGACGCCGACAACGGCGACAACGGCGGCTATGACGGGACAGGAGCAGCGCACGATGGCAGGCACGATGATCGGGGTGATCGGCGGATCGGGCGTCTACGACCTCGACGCTCTCGAGGACAGGTGCTGGACGGCGGTCGACAGCCCCTGGGGTACGCCATCGGACGAGATCCTGACCGGCCGGCTCGACGGCGTGCCGATGGCCTTCCTGCCGCGCCACGGACGCGGCCACGTGCACGCGCCCTCCTCGGTGCCCTACCGCGCCAACATCGACGCGCTGAAGCGGCTCGGCGTGACGGATGTTCTCTCGGTCTCAGCCTGCGGCTCGTTCCGCGAAGAGATGGCGCCGGGCGATTTCGTCCTCGTCGACCAGTTCATCGACCGCACCTTCGCCCGCGACAAGAGCTTCTTCGGCACCGGCTGCGTCGCGCATGTCTCGGTCGCTCACCCCACCTGCCCCCGGCTCGGCGCCGCCTGCAGCGCCGCCGCACGCGACGCCGGCCTCACCCTGCACGAAGGCGGAACCTATCTCGCCATGGAAGGGCCGCAGTTCTCGACGCTCGCGGAATCGCGGATGTATCGCGATGTCTGGGGGGCCGACGTGATCGGCATGACCAACATGCCAGAGGCCAAGCTCGCCCGCGAGGCCGAGCTCTGCTACGCCTCGATCGCGATGGTGACCGACTACGACAGCTGGCACCCCGAGCACGGCGCGGTCGAGATCACCGACATCGTGCGCACCCTCACCGGCAACGCCGAGAAGGCCCGCGCGCTGGTCGGTCGCCTGCCCGCGCGACTGGGCGCCGACCGCGCCCCCTGCCCGCACGGATGCGATCGCGCCCTCGACCATGCCATCCTCACCGCGCCGGGGCAGCGCGACCCGGCGCTGCTCGCGAAGCTCGACGCCGTCGCCGGACGGGTGCTGGCATGAGCCTCGATCTCTGGCTCGCCTTCGTCGCGGCCTCGACCGCGCTGCTGCTGATCCCCGGCCCGACGGTGCTGCTGATCCTGTCCTACGCGCTGTCGCGCGGACGCCCTGTGGCGCTTGCCACGGCGGGCGGCGTCGCGCTGGGGGATTTCACCGCGATGACCCTGTCGCTCGCCGGGCTCGGCGCGCTGGTCATGACCTCGGCCGCGCTCTTTACCGCGCTCAAGTGGATCGGTGCTGCCTACCTCGTCTGGCTCGGCATCCGGCTCCTGCGCAGCGCCCCGAGCGATGGCCTCTCCCTGCCGAAAGCCGACACCTCGCCGCGCGGGGTCTTCGCCCATGCTGCCACGGTGACCGCGCTCAACCCCAAGAGCATCGCCTTCTTCATCGCCTTCGTGCCGCAGTTCGTCGCCCCCGACCGGCCACTGCTGCCGCAGTTCGCGCTGCTTGTCGGCACCTTCGTCACCCTTGCGGCGCTCAACGCGCTGGCCTATGCCCTCGCCGCCGACCGCCTGCGCCGCGCCATCGCCCGGCCCGCGGTCATCGCCTGGCTCACCCGGCTGGGCGGCCTCGCGCTGATCGCGATGGGGTTCTTCACCGCCACCCTGAGACGCACCGCCTGAGAGACAGACATGATCCAGCAGAAACAGGTCCGGGACTACATCCGTGCCATCGTCGACTTCCCGCACGAAGGCATCGTCTTCCGCGACGTGACCACGCTCTTCGCCGACCCGCGCGGCTTCCGCATGGCCATCGACCAGTTGCTGCACCCCTACGCGGGCCTGCGCTTCGACAAGGTCGTGGGGCTCGAGGCGCGCGGTTTCATCCTCGGCGGCGCGGTCGCGCACCAGCTCTCGGCGGGCTTCGTGCCGATCCGCAAGAAGGGCAAGCTGCCCGCCGCCACCATCGCCGAGAGCTACACGCTGGAATACGGCGAGGCGGTGGTCGAGATCCACGACGACGCCATCTCCCCCGGCGAGCGCATCCTGCTGGTTGACGACCTGCTGGCCACCGGCGGCACGGCAGAGGCGGGCATCAAGCTGGTGGAACGGCTGGGCGGCGAGATCATCGGCTGCGCCTTCATCGTCGACCTGCCCGAGCTCGGCGGCCGCAAGCGGCTTGAGGACATGGGCATGGACGTGCACGCGCTCTGTGCCTACGACGGGCACTGACGACAGAAACCGCCGCCCGCCCCCAAGGGCCCGAGGCACCGGCCCCGCTCCCAGCCCGGACCACCGCACGGGCCCTCGCCCGCAGGCACGCCCGCACCACGCGCCCGCTCACGACACAAGGGCCGGAACGCCCTCACGCCCGGCCCTTCTTCTCTTTGAAAATACCCTCGGGGAGCGCGAGGGGCTGGCCCCTCGCCGGCCCTGCCGGCGCCACGCGCCCGAAACGCAGGGCCAGCACAGCCCCGCGTCACGCCGTGCCTCAGGCCGCCTCGGTCGCCGCCTTGCGCGGCGTGCTGGCGTTGGCGTCGATGAACTCCAGCACCAGCGGGCGGATGTTGTTGCGCCAGCTCCGGCCCGCGAAGATGCCGTAGTGGCCCGCGCCCGGCTCGAGGTGGCTCGCCTTCTTCGACGCCGGCAGCCCGGTGCAGAGATCCAGCGCCGCAACGCACTGGCCCGGGGCCGAGATGTCGTCGTTCGCACCTTCGACGGTCTTCACGGCCACGTCGGTGATCTTGCCGATGTCGACCTTGTGGCCGTCGACCACGAAGTCGTTCGCCGCGATCTCGCCGTTCTTGAAGATCCGCTCCACCGTGGAAAGGTAGAACTCCGCCGGCATGTCCATCACCGCGAGATACTCGTCGTAGAAGCGGTTATGGGCGTCGTGGTCCTTGGCCTCACCACGCGTCACCCGCAGGATCTGCTCGTTGAAGGCCTTCGAGTGCCGCTCGGCGTTCATCGACATGAAGGACGTGAGCTGCAGAAGTCCCGGGTAGACCAGCCGGCCGACGCCGGGATACTTGAAGCCCACGCGCTGGATCATCGCCTCTTCCAACTGGCCCATGGTCACGCGGTTGCCGAAGTCGGTCACGTCCGTAGGCGTCGCGTCGGGGTCGATCGGCCCTCCGATCAGCGTCAGCGTGCGCGGCTGCGCCTCGGGCTCGAGCTCGGCGAGATAGGCGGTCGCCGCCAGCGTCAGCGGCGCCGGCTGGCAGACCGCGATGACGTTGGTCTCGGGCCCCATCTCGCGCATGAAGTCCATGAGGTAGAGCGTGTAGTCCTCGATATCGAACTTGCCGCAGCTGACCGGGATGTCGCGCGCGTTCTTCCAGTCGGTGACGTAGACCTCGGCATCGGGGATGAGCGAGATCACCGTCGAGCGCAGCAGCGTCGCGTAGTGGCCCGACATCGGCGCCACCAGCAGGATCTTGCGCGGCTTCTCCTCGCGTCCGACCACGTTGAAGTGGATGAGGTTGCCGAAGGACTTCTCGACCACCGTGTCGATCTGGACGAGGTGGTCCTTGCCGTCGTTGCAGGTGATGGTGCGGATGCCCCAGCTCGGCTTGACGACCATGCGCTCGAAGCTGCGCTCGGTGACTTCGCCCCAGGCGGTCATCCAGGCGATCATCGGGTTCGGGATCGCGGCGAGGGCCGGATAGGACCCCATCGCCTTTGCCGTCGCACCCAGCCACTGGTTGGTGTTGCGAAGGGTTTCCATCAGGTCGTAGGTCGCCATGTAGCGCATGAGCGAGTCTCCTGTGTCGTGGCCGGCTCGGGCAGTCTGACCCGGCGCCCCCTTCCACTGCGACCGGGACCTTACCTTTGTCAAACCAATTCGCCGCTTTACCGCAAGGCAAGCGCCTCGTTAATGTCGGTCAGGAGGAAGATAGGGGGGATTCGTGCTCATGACAACAAATGCTGGCGTCATCAGCCCGGACCGCGAGGCACTTGAGGCCAATATGGCCAAGATCGAGCAATTGTCGCAGCGCCTGCTCGACGCCCTTGCACGGCGCAAGCCAATCAACCATTCGCTGCACGGCCCCGAGCCCGGCCTCTACGCCGAGGCGATGCAGGCCTACTGGCAAGAGTGGATGAAGAACCCCACCAAGGTCTTCGAGCAGCAGGTCGGCTACTGGGGCAAGTCGCTGTCGCACTTCATGGAAGCGCAGCAGGCGCTGGCCGAGGGCAAGCTCGCCCCGCCCGAGGACACCGGCCCCAAGGATCGGCGCTTCAAGAACCCGCTGTGGGACAGCCACCCCTACTTCAACTTCATCAAGCAGCAGTATCTCATCAACGCCGAGGCGATCCGCAACGCCGTCGACGAGATCGAGGAGCTCGACCCCACCGAAAAGCGCCGCCTTCGCTACTTCGCGCAGCAGATCACCGACATGATGGCGCCGACGAATTTCTTCGCCACCAATCCCGACGCGCTGCAGAAGGCGGTCGAGACCGAGGGCGCGAGCCTCGTGAAGGGGCTCGAGAACCTCGTTGCGGATCTCGAAGCCAACAACGGCGAGCTCGTCGTGCGGCTGGCCGACGAAGAGGCCTTCACCATCGGTGAGAACATCGCAACCGCCAAGGGCGAGGTCGTCTGGCGCAACCGGATGATGGAGCTCATCCAGTATTCGCCGACCACCGAGAAGGTGCACGAGACGCCGATCGTGCTGTTTCCGCCGTGGATCAACAAGTTCTACATCCTCGACCTGAAGCAGCAGAACAGCCTCATCCGCTGGATCGTCGACCAGGGCTACACGCTCTTCGTGGTCAGCTGGGTGAACCCCGACGAGAGCTACCGCGACGTCGGGCTCGAGGACTACATCGAGGACGGCTACCTCACAGCCATGCGCCTCGTGCGCGAAATTTGCGGCGTCGAGAAGATCAACGCGGTGGGCTACTGCATCGCCGGCACCACGCTGGCGCTTACGCTCTCGCTGCTGAAGAAGCGCGGCGACAAGCAGATCAAGTCCGCGACCTTCTTCACGACGCTCACCGACTTCAGCGATCAGGGCGAGTTCACGCCCTTCCTGCAGAACGACTTCATCGACGGGATCGAGCAGGAGGTGGCCCGCAGCGGCATCCTCAAGAGCTTCATCATGTCGCGCACCTTCTCGTTCCTGCGCTCCACCGATCTCATCTACACGCCGGCGATCCGCTCCTACATGATGGGCGAGACGCCCCCGGCCTTCGACCTGCTCTACTGGAACGGCGACGGGGCCAACCTGCCCGGCCGCATGGCGATGCAGTATCTGCGCGGGCTCTGCCAGCGCAACGAGTTCTCCGAGGGCCGCTTCGAGCTGATGGGCGAGACGCTCGACCTCGCCGATGTCGATGTGCCGCTGATCTCGATCACTGCCGAGACCGATCACATCGCCGCCTGGAAGGACTGCTACCGCGGCGTGCAGAAGATGGGTGCGCGCTCGAAGACCTTCGTGCTGTCGCAGTCCGGCCATATCGCCGGCATCGTGAACCCGCCCAGCAAGAAGAAATACGGTCACTACCTGAACCCCGACCTGAAGCTCTCGGCGGACGACTGGCAGGCGCAGGCAGACTTCCACGAGGGCTCGTGGTGGCCGGCCTGGGAGGCATGGCTCAAGAAGCGGTCAGGCAAGCTGGTTCCGGCTCGCACGCCCGGCGATTCGGAGCATCCGCCGCTTTGCCCGGCGCCCGGAACTTACGTCAGCGTAAAGGCCAATCAATAAATTCAGCGAGTTGCACATTAGTGCTGCGTTGCAGAAATTTTCCTTGAAATGCTGCACTGCAGCATTCATATTGAAGTCAGCCGATGAATGCGGGGGGTGGGCCCCCGGGGCAGACAGACAGGAACTTTTGCAATGGCAACCGCGAAGACCCAAGACTTCACCACCGTCATGAAAGACATGATGGGTGCGTTCCCCGTCGACACCAAGGCGATGGACGAAGCGTTCAAGACCACCGCGACCCTGAACGAGAAGCTCTCGGCCGTGGCGCTCGAGGCCGCCGAGAAGTCGACCGAGATTTCCGCGAAGTGGACCAAGGACACGCTCGCCAAGCTCAACGACATGTCGAAGGTCAAGAAAGAGCCGGCAGACTACGCCAAGGCAATGACCGATTTCGCCTCCGCGCAGGCCGAAGTCGCCGCCGAGAACATGGCCGCCTACGCCGAGATCGCGAAGAAGGTCCAGATGGACACCGTCGAACTGATGATGGCGGCTGGCAAGGACTTCAGCGAGGACGCGACCGCGGCCATGAAGAAGGCCACCGACGACATGACCTCGGCGGCCAAGAAGGCCACCGCGAAGTAAGTCGGTAACGGCGCCCGTCCTTTCAGGGCGCTGCGATCGGAATTGCGCCCCTCTCCTCCCAACCCGGCGCAATTGGATGGGGCGGTCTCGCATTCTCGAGCCCGCCCCTTTTCATCTTCCGGCGATCGTCGGGTCCCGGCCCGGCATTTGTGCAGCCCGGCGGGAGGTGCGTGAAAGTTTTCTGAAACGGCGCACGCAGGGGTTGAATCGCTGCACTGCAGAAATGACATATTCGACCGACGCCACTGGCGTTCAACCGCCGCGAATCCCCGAAGGAGGAGATAGACGATGGCAAATTCCCAGGATTTCACCGCGACCCTCAAGGAAATGATGGGCGCCTTCCCGATGGACACCGCCGCGTTCGAGGACGCGTGGAAGACCTCCGCGGGCTACAGCGAAAAGGCGACCTCGATCGCGCTCGACGCCGCCGGCAAGACCACCGACATCTCGATGGGCTGGACGATGGAAACGCTCGGCCGCATGGGTGAGCTGGCCAAGGCGAAGCCCGCGCCGACCGACTACGCGCAGGCCATGGCCGATTTCGCCAGCGCCCAGATGACCAGCGTCAGCGACCACATGACCGCGCTGACCGACGTCGCGCGCAGCATGCAGGCCGAGACGCTCGAGCTGATGATGTCGGCTGGCAAGGAGGTCGCGGACGACGCCACCGCCAACGCCACCACCGCGGCCAAGGCAACGGAAACCGCGACCAACAAGAGCGCGTCGGCCGCGCGCAGCACCACGCGCAAGACCACGGCTGCTGCCAAGAAGACGACCGAGGCCGCCGCCAGCGCCGCCGAGGCGCCGAAGACCGACGCCAACTGAGCGCGACGAACCGTCTGACAAAAAAACGCGGCCCCGACGGGGCCGCGTTTTTCGTTTCCAGAGCTTGCGCCCCGTGCTGCGCGTCAGGGTGGGCGTCCCGCCCACCCCGCCGGGCCGCGATCAGTTGACGATGGTCGCCTCGGTGGCGGCGCGGATGTCGTCCTCGGTCACGTCGGGCGCCGTCTCGACGATCTTCAGACCGCCCTCGACAACGTCGAGCACACCGAGGTTGGTGATGATCCGGTCGACCACCCCCGTCCCGGTGAGCGGCAGCGTGCATTCCTTCAGCAGCTTGCTCTCGCCGTGCTTGTTCTGGTGATCCATCACCACGACGACCTTCTTCACGCCGGCCACGAGGTCCATCGCACCGCCCATGCCCTTCACGAGCTTGCCGGGGATCATCCAGTTGGCAAGGTCACCGTTCTCGGCCACTTCCATGGCGCCGAGGATCGCAGCGGCGATCTTGCCGCCCCGGATCATGCCGAAGGACATGGCGCTGTCGAAATAGGCCGTCTTGGGCAGCTCTGTGATGGTCTGCTTGCCGGCGTTGATCAGGTCTGGGTCCTCTTCGCCCTCGTAGGGGAACGGGCCCATGCCAAGCATGCCGTTCTCGGACTGCAGCGTGATCTCCTTGTCGCCGACGTAGTTGGCGACAAGCGTCGGGATGCCGATCCCGAGGTTCACGTACATGCCGTCTTCGAGTTCCTCCGCCGCGCGCGCGGCCATCTGATTGCGATCCCAGGGCATCAGGCTTCCTCCCGCTTGCGCGTCGTGACTTTCTCGATCCGCTTCTCGTGCTCGCCCTGAATGATGCGATGCACATAGATCCCCGGCAGGTGGATGTGATCGGGGTCGAGCTCGCCCGGTTCGACGATCTCTTCCACTTCCATCACGCAGATCTTGCCGCACATGGCGGCCGGCGGGTTGAAGTTGCGCGCGGTCTTGCGGAACACGCAGTTGCCGCTGGTGTCGGCCTTCCACGCCTTCACGATCGAGAGGTCCGCGAAGATGCCTTCCTCGAGGATGTAGTGCTCGCCGTTGAAGACCTTCACTTCCTTGCCTTCGCCGATCTGCGTGCCGTAGCCGGTCTTGGTGTAGAAGCCCGGGATGCCGCTGCCGCCGGCGCGCATGCGCTCGGCCAGCGTGCCCTGCGGGTTGAACTCGAGCTCGAGCTCGCCCGACAGGTACTGCCGCATGAACTCGGCGTTCTCGCCGACGTAGGACGACATCATCTTCTTGATCTGCTTGGTGTCGAGCAGCTTGCCGAGCCCGAACCCGTCGACGCCGCAGTTGTTCGAGGCGATGGTCAGGTCCTTCACGCCGCTGTCGACGATGGCGTCGATCAGAAGCTCTGGAATGCCGCACAGGCCGAAGCCGCCGGCGGCGATGAGCATCTCATCACGCAGCAGCCCGTCAAGCGCCTCGGCGGCGGAGCCGTAGACTTTCTTCATGGAATTCTCCCCTCCTGAAGCTATTGCCAGAGGTTGTGCCGCGCCGCAGCAGCAGAGTCAACGCGAGCGGCACCTCAGCCCGATGCCGGACCAAGGCTGCTCCGCGCGCGGCTCAGATCACGCGGACCTGCGTGCCGATGGGGCAGATCTGGAAGAGCTCGGCGATCTTCTCGTTGTAGAGACCGATGCACCCGTCGGAACTGCGACGCCCGATCTTGCGGGTGTCGTGCGTGCCATGGATGATATAGGCGGGCCAGCCCAGGTACATCGCGTGGGTGCCAAGCGGGTTGTCCGGGCCCGGCGGGATCGGTTCCCAGTCGGGAAAACGCTCGAGCTGCGACGGCGTCGGCGTCCACGACGGCCCGACCTTCTTGCGCACGATCTCGGTATATCCGCGCTTGGTCAGCTCGTCGGTCTTCGGCACCGAGGTCGGGTAGACCCGGTAATCGGTCCCGGTGGCATCCCAGTAGTGCAACGCGCGCGAGGTCGTGTCGCAGACGATGCACGCCTTGCCCAGCGTATCGAAGTGATCACGCCAGTCCTGCATGCGGAAACTGGAGATGTTGTTTCGGTGGATTGTCTGGGCCCGCGCCACGGCGGGCACGAGCGGCATCAGGAGCGTGGCACCGAGCGCGCCGAGAAGGGCGCGACGGGTAAGCTGCGACTCGGGCATGACATGACCTTTCGCTGTCAAAGGTGATGTCGCGCTACTTATCGCCGGCCCCCGCAAAGGCCAGTCACGTATCGGTGCGCACGCCCGCCCGGGCGGAAAATCGCCGCCCGCGGCGCACGCGCCACCGTCACGCGCAGGGCGTCACTCGTCGTCGGACGCCTTGGTGGTCTTCGCGGCCGGCTTCTTTGCCGCAGCCTTGCGCGTGGTGGTCTTCTTCGCGGCGGTCTTCTTCGCCGGCGCCTTCTTGGCCGTCGTCTTCTTCGCTGGCGTCTTCTTGGCAGCGGTCTTCTTGCCACCCTTCTTCGCCTGCTTCTCGGCGATCAACTCGAGCGCCTGCTCGAGCGTCACGTCCTCGGGCTCGCTGTCCTTGGGCAGGGTCGCGTTGACCTTCTCCCACTTCACGTAAGGACCATAGCGCCCCTCGTAGACCGCGATCTTGCCACCATCGGGATGGTCACCCAGCTGCTTGAGCGCCTTGGCCGCGGCGCCACGCCCCCGGCCCGGATTCGCGCGCTTCTCGGCCAGCAGTTCAACCGCGTGGTTCATGCCGATCTCGAAAACCTCCTGGAATTCCTTGAGGTTGACGTAGACCGGTTTCTCCTCGTCGGGGGCCTGGTGCATGATGTAGGGGCCGAAACGCCCGAGGTTCGACTTGATCTCGCCACCATCGGGATGCATCCCGACCACTCGCGGCAGGGTCAGCAGCGTCAGCGCCTTCTCGAGCGTCATGTCGTCGGGCGACCAACCGGGCATGTATTGCCCGCGCGCCTTGGGCAGCGACGCGCGCGGCGGCTTCTTGTTCTCGGGCGTCGGCTCGCCGCGCTGGACGTAGGGGCCGAAGCGGCCCGCCTTCAGCCAGATCTCGTCGCCGTCGTCATGGCCAAGCAGCCGCTCTTCGCCGTCGGCACCCTCGCCCGCGATGGGCCGGGTGTAGGTGCACTCGGGGTAGTTGCCGCAACCGACGAACCCGCCGGTGCGCGAGGTCTTGAGGTGCAGCCGCCCCTGCCCGCACTTCGGACAGATGCGCGGGTCGGACCCGTCCTCGCGCGGCGGGTAGAGCTGCGGCGCCAGCGCGTCGTCGAGCACGTCGAGCACCTCGGCGATGCGCAGCTCGGAAGTCTCGGCGATCGCCGCCGAGAAATCGCGCCAGAACTTGCCCAGCAGCGCCTTGTAGTCCATCTCGCCGGCCGAGACCTCGTCGAGCTCGTTCTCGAGCTCGGCGGTAAACTCGTAGCCGACATACTTGCGGAAGAAGTTCAGCAGGAAGATCGTGACGATCCGGCCCTTGTCCTCGGGGATCAGGCGGTTCTGCTCCTTGCGGACGTATTCGCGGTCCTGGATCGTGCCGATGACGCTGGCGTAGGTCGAGGGCCGGCCGATGCCGAGCTCTTCCATCTTCTTGACCAGCGTCGCCTCGGTGTAGCGCGGCGGCGGCTGGGTGTGGCTCTGGGTGGCGAGGACGGCGCCGTTTTCGGCCAGCACTGCGGCCGAAGAGGCCTGCATGCCGGCGCTGCCGCTGTCGACCACGTCGTCGCCCTTATCGCTCGCCTTGTCGAACTGCGCCTGCAGGGTCGACATGGCAAAGGCGGCGGGCTCGCCCTCCATGATCTGCGGCAGGCGCTTGTCGTCGTCGTCGGAGACGTCGTCGCGGCCCTCTTCGTAGACCTTGAGGAAGCCGTCGAAGGTGATGACCTGCCCGGTCGCCCGCAGGCCGACCTGCTGATCTTCCGAGGCGATCTCGACCGTGGTCCGCTCGAGCCTCGCGGCCTCCATCTGGCAGGCCAGCGTGCGCTTCCAGATCAGGTCGTAGAGCTTGCGCTGGTCGTCCTCGCGCAGCTTGAGGCTCGCCGCGTCCTTCGTCATGTCGGTTGGGCGGATGCACTCGTGCGCTTCCTGCGCGTTCTTCGCCTTGTTCTTGTAGATGCGCGGGCTGCCCGGCACGTATTCCTTGCCGTAGCGGTCGGCGATGGCGTCACGGCAGGCGCCGACCGCCTCGGGGGCCATGTCGATGCCGTCGGTCCGCATGTAGGTGATGTGCCCGGCCTCGTAGAGCCGCTGTGCCGCGTTCATGCAGACCCGCGCGCCCATGCCGAACTTGCGGCTCGCCTCCTGCTGGAGGGTCGAGGTCATGAAGGGCGCCGACGGATTGCGAGTCGAGGGCTTGGCTTCGACGCTGGCGATCTTGAGCTTGCGCGAGGCCACGGCCTGCACCGCGAGCTCGGCCTGCGTCGCGTTCTCGAGGTCGAACCGGTCGAGCTTCTTGCCGCCCAGCACGGTGAGCCGTGCCTCGTACTCCTGGCCGCGCGGGGTGCTGAGCAGCGCCTTGACCTGCCAGTATTCGCGGGGATCGAAGGCCTCGATCTCCATCTCGCGCTCGACGATGAGCCGCAGGCAGACCGACTGCACGCGGCCGGCCGAGCGCGCGCCGGGCAGCTTGCGCCAGAGCACCGGGCTGAGGTTGAAGCCGACAAGATAGTCGAGCGCGCGACGGGCAAGATAGGCCTCGACCAGCGGCGCGTCGATCTCGCGCGGGTTCTGCATCGCCTCGGTCACCGCGGTCTTGGTGATCGCGTTGAAGGTCACGCGGCTGACGTCGGTGTCCTTCTTGATCGAGCGGCGCTTTGTCAGCGCCTCGCGCAGGTGCCACGAAATCGCCTCTCCCTCGCGATCGGGGTCAGTGGCGAGGATCAGGGCGTTGTCGGTTTTCAGCGCCTCGGCGATGGCGGCGACATGCTTGCGCGAGTCGTTCGCGATCTCCCATTTCATGTCGAAATCATGGTCGGGATCGACCGATCCGTCCTTGGGAGGCAGGTCGCGGACGTGCCCGTAGGACGCCAGGACGGTGTAGTCGGACCCCAGATACTTGTTGATTGTCTTGGCTTTGGCCGGGGATTCGACAACGACGACAGGCATGAAGTGACCACCTTTCCTGGGAGACGTCCACGGACTTTTGCGCGGGCCGCGTATGGCGGCGCAAGATGTGGGGTGCAAGGGGGAAATGTCAATCCGACCTCCGTGTCGCAGGCGGCACGCCCCCTTTGGCACAGGGCGTTCGGGGGGGCTTTCGGGGCGCTCAGACCCGCGACAGCAACCCGCCCGGGCGCCGCTCGATGCGGCCCTCGATCTCGAGATCGGTGAGCGCGGGAGAGACGCGATCCGACGGCGCGCCGAGGTCGCGGATGAGCTGGTCCTCGGCCAGCGGCGAGGGCCCGAGCCGCGACAGGATCTCGCGGTGAAGTGCCGCCGTGTCGCGCAGGCTGCGGGTCTCGGGCGGTGCGGGCGGGATGACCGGCTGGGCGGGTGTCTCTGCGGAAGGGGGCGGCTCGAATGGAAGGGCCGGCTGCACCGCGTCGCGTGGCGCTTTTCCGTGGCCCGACAACAGCGGCCCGACGGCCTCGATCACGTCGGCGGCGTTGCGCACCAGCCGGGCGCCGTCGCGGATGAGGATGTTGCAGCCCCCTGCCCGCGCGTCGAGCGGATGGCCCGGCACCGCGAGCACCTCGCGGCCCTCGTCGAGCGCGCAGCGGGCGGTGATGAGGGAGCCCGACTTCGCCGCTGCCTCGACCACGACGGTGGCCGCCGCCATGCCCGAGACAATGCGGTTGCGAGCGGGGAAATGCCGCGCCTGCGGTTGCATTCCGAACGGCTGCTCCGAAACGATGGCGCCGCCCTCGGCGCGGATCTGCTCGGCAAGGCGGCTGTTCTCGGCCGGGTAGAGCACGTCGGCGCCGCCGGCGAGCACGGCGACGGTGCCGGTCTCGACCGCGGCGGCATGGGCGGCGGCATCGACGCCACGGGCCAGCCCCGAGGCCACGACGATGCCTTCCTCACCCAGTCCCCGTGCGAGCGCACGCGCCATCCGTGTGCCCAGCGACGAGGCGTTGCGCGCGCCCACGAGCGCCACCGTCGGGCGCATGAGCGTCGCGGGCGCCCCGGCGACCCAGAGGAACGGTGGCGGGTCTGAGATGTCGGACAAAAGCGGCGGATAGCCGGGCGCGCCCCGGAACACGAGATGTGCGCCGTGCAGCCTGGCAGCCTTCATCTCGGAGAGCGCCACGCCCTCGGGGCAGATGGCGTAATTCTCGACCCCGGCGGCGGCGGCCACGGCAGGCAGCGCGTCAAGCGCCGCCTGCGCGCTGCCATGCTCTGCCAGGAGTCGCCAGAAGGTCATCACGCCGACACGGCGCGAGCGCAAGAGACGGAGCCAGGCGAACCGATCCTCTTCCGTGGTGGGTGGGAGTGGGGGGTGAGTGGAAGATAAGCTGCTGCTGTCCTCGGTCATCCCTGTGCCCCGTCTGCTTGCAGGGAGAGTCGTAGACCACGCATTCTTAATTGCAGGTAAACCAAGCAGCGGCTCCAACGAAAAAGGCCGACCGGGCCGCCCTGAGAGGCGCAGCCAGACCGGCCCTTGCCGCGTTACGGCTCAAATCAGGTCTGGGCGCCGCCCACGGTCAGCCCGCCGATCATCACCGTCGGCTGGCCGACGCCCACCGGAACCCACTGGCCCTGCTTGCCGCAGTTGCCCATGCCGGGATCGAGCGCCATGTCGTTGCCGATCGCCCGGATGTGCTGCAGCGCCGTGGCGCCGTCACCGATCAGCGTGGCGCCCTTGACCGGCGCGCCGACCTTTCCGTTCTTCACGCGGTAGGCCTCGGTGCAGGAGAAGACGAACTTGCCGTTGGTGATGTCGACCTGTCCGCCGCCGAAGCCTGTCGCCCAGATCCCGTCCTTGAGGTCGGCCACGATGTCGCCCGGCGCCACGTCTCCGCCCAGCATGTAGGTGTTGGTCATGCGCGGCATCGGCGCATGGGCGTAGCTCTCGCGCCGCCCGTTGCCGGTGGGTTCGACACCCATCAGCCGCGCGTTCTGCCGGTCCTGCATGTAGCCCACGAGGATGCCGTCCTCGATCAGCACGTTCTTGCCCGAAGGCGTGCCCTCGTCGTCCACGGTAATCGAGCCGCGCCGGTCGGGGATGGTGCCGTCGTCGAGCACGGTCACGCCGGGCGCCGCGACGCGCCGCCCCATGAGCCCCGCGAAAGCCGACGAGCCCTTGCGGTTGAAGTCGCCCTCGAGCCCGTGGCCCACCGCCTCGTGCAGCAGGATGCCCGGCCAGCCGGGGCCCAGCACGATGTCCATGACACCCGCCGGGGCCGGCTCCGCCGAGAGGTTGACCAGCGCGATCCGGAGCGCCTCGCGCGCCTTGGCCTGCCAGTCCGCGGGCGCGATCAGCCCGTCGAGCGCGAAGCGGCCGCCACCCGAAGCGCTGCCCTGCTCGCGGATGCCGTTTTCCTCGACGATCACGCTGACGGTGACGCGCGTCATCGGGCGGATATCCGTCACCAGCGTGCCCTCGGGGCGCAGGATGGCGACCTCCTGGCAGCTCGCGGCAATGGTGGCGGTGACCTGCACCACGCGGCGGTCGAGCTCGCGGGCATAGGCGTCGATCTCGCGCAGGGTGTCGATCTTTACCGGGAAGGCCTGCCCAGCGATCGGGTCGGCATCGCTGTAGAGCTTGCGGTTGGTGCCCGCCGGCGGCGGGGCCAGCACGCCCCCGCCATCGCCCACCGCCAGCCGCGCGGTCTCGGACGCGCGCTGGATGGCCGTTTCGGAAAGCTCGGTGGCATGGGCGTAACCGGTGACCTCGCCTTTCACGGCGCGCAGGCCGAATCCCTCGGAGGCGTCGTAGCTGGCCGTCCTGATTCGGCCATCGTCCAGCACCAGCGCCTCCGCCCGTCGCCGTTCGAGAAAGAGTTCGCCGTCCTCGGCACCGTCGAGGGAAGCGCGCAGCTGTGCCAGCGCGCGATCCATGTCAAGCGCGGTTTCAAAGGGGCGAAAAGGGGCGTCGGGCATCATTTCCTCGTCTTATTTGATCCAGATCAAAAAAAGCGCGTTTTTGCCGCAAGCGACCGGCTTTATTTGGTACACGATCTGTGCTTTTTAAAGAGCGGAACAGAGGGAGGAGGACCCTCCCGGGTGCACCGCCCCGGGGCTGATCCTCCTGCGAATGAAGAAGAACGACAACCGGATCAGGTGACATATGCGTAAGATTTCGATGCTGACGGGACTGATGTCCAGTCTACTGGCCGCACCCGCCATCGCCCAGGACCTGGAAGTGGTGGGCCGGCCGCATCAGGGGGGAATCGGCTTCCAGCCCGCCGCGACAGAGCTCGCGCGCGATCTGCAGTGGCTCGACGGGATGCTGCTCATCATCATCACGGCGATCTGCGTGCTCGTCGTCGGGCTGCTGATCTACGCGTTCATCCGCTACAACCGCCGCAGCAATCCCAACCCGTCCGCCTTCACCCACAACACTCCGGTCGAGGTCGCCTGGACCGTGGGTCCGATCCTGATCCTCGTGGTGATCGGTGCGTTCTCGCTGCCGATCCTGTTCAAGCAGCAGGAAATTCCCGAGGGCGACGTCATCGTGAAGGTCACCGGCTACCAGTGGTACTGGGGGTATGAATACGTCGGCGAAGACCTCGCATACGACAGCTACATGATCGGCGCCCCGGCCACCGGCGGCGACAACCGCCTGACCCCGGCGGTCGAGGAGCAGCTGGTCGAGGCCGGCTACACCCGCGACGAATGGCTGCTCGCGACCGACACCTCCGTGGTCGTGCCCGTGGGCGCCACCGTGGTCATGCAGGTCACCGGCGCGGACGTGATCCACTCGTGGACGATCCCCGCCTTCGGCGTGAAGCAGGACGCGGTCCCGGGCCGTATCGCGGAACTGTGGTTTGAGGCGGAGCGCGAAGGCGTGTATTTCGGCCAGTGCTCGGAACTCTGCGGCATCAGCCACGCCTACATGCCGATCACCGTCAAGGTCGTCAGCCAGGAAGCCTACGACGCATGGCTTGCCGCGTCCAAGGAAGAAGGCTGGTACACCGACGTGCGCCAGTACCTGGCCAGCTCCTGATCCGGGCTCAAGGCGCGCCCCTCGACCTCGGGGCGCGCGCTCTCCCCTGCCCAAGACCTGAAAGACCGTAAGACCCGATGACCGATCTCAGCACCAACAGCACCCTCGGCAGCAGCCAGCCCGGCGAGGCACAGCTAGGCGACTATTTCGCCCTGCTGAAGCCCCGGGTGATGACGCTGGTCGTGTTCACCGCCTTCGTCGGCCTGCTGGCCGCGCCGGTGCCGGTACACCCGTTCATCGGCTTTTGCGCCATCCTGTTCATCGCCGTCGGCGGCGGGGCCTCGGGGGCGCTCAACATGTGGTGGGACGCGGACATCGACGGCGTGATGAAGCGCACCGCGAAGCGGCCCATCCCCGCCGGCCGCGTCGAGCCGGGCGAAGCGCTGGGGCTCGGGCTCGCGCTTTCGGCCTTTTCCTGCGTGTTCCTCGGCCTCGCGACCAACTGGCTTGCCGGTGGCCTGCTCGCCTTCACCATCTTTTTCTACGTGGTCATCTACACAATGTGGCTGAAGCGCTCGACGCCGCAGAACATCGTGATCGGCGGCGCCGCCGGGGCCTTCCCCCCGATGATCGGCTGGGCCGCCGCGACCGGCTCGGTGAGCGTCGAGGCCATCCTGATGTTCTCGCTCACCTTCATGTGGACACCGCCGCACTTCTGGGCGCTGGCGCTGTTCATGCGCTCGGACTACGACGACGCGGGCGTGCCGATGCTGACCGTCACGCACGGGCGCCGTTCGACCCGCGTGCACATTCTCGTCTACACCCTGCTGCTGGCCGCGCTGGCCGTGGGCACCGCCTTCACATCGGTCGGCGGCCCGGTCTACCTTGCAGTGGCGCTGGTGCTGAACGCGCTCTTCATCAAGGGCGCATGGGACATCTTCCGCCGCGACGAGGCGGCGTCGGAAACGGACAACTACAAGACCGAGAAGCGCTTCTTCAAGCTGTCGCTGCTCTACCTCTTCGCGCATTTCGGCGCGATCCTGGTCGAGGCCGGCCTGTCGCGCTTCGGTCTGGGAGGCTGGTGATGAGCATTTCCAAGCAACACGAGCTGCACAAGCGGCGGCTGGGCCGGAACGTGGGCGTGGGCCTGCTGCTGGCGGCCTTCATCGCCATCGTCTTCGGCATGACCGTGGTGAAGGTCACCAACGGCAATTTCTCCGCCGCGCTGCAGCGTGACGCGCAGGTGCAGAATGGCAATTGAGAAGCAGAACAAGACGCTCCTGATGCTCGTCGGGGTCGTGCTCTTCATGGGCGCGATGGCCTGGGCCTCGGTCCCGTTCTACAACTGGTTCTGCCGGGTGACCGGCTTCGCGGGCACCACCAACGTCGCCGAGGGCCCGGCGGGCGAGATCCTCGACCGCACCATCAAGGTCCGCTTCGACGGCTCGGTGAACCGCGACTTCCCGTGGGAATTCAAGCCCGCGCAGACCGAGATGACCCTGCGCATCGGCGAAGATGGGCTGGCCTTCTACGAGGCCTACAACCCCACCGACCGGCCGATCGCCGGCCAAGCCTCCTACAACGTCTACCCCTACGAGGCAGGAGGTTTCTTCAACAAGGTGGAGTGCTTCTGCTTCACAGAGCAGGTGCTGATGCCCGGCGAACGGGTGCAGATGCCGGTGAGCTTCTTCGTCGACCCCGAGATCGTCGACGACCGCGACGCGAAATACACCAAGCACATCACGCTCAGCTATACCTTCTACGAGATCGACCTGCCCGAGGACGTGCAGGCCGCGCTCGATGACAAGACCGCGGACGACGAAACGTCCGTCAACTGATCGCCGCACCAACGAGGGACACGAAGGACAACAAGATGGCGCACGCTAAGAACCACGACTACCATATTCTGAACCCCTCCATCTGGCCGTTCATGGCCGCGGTGGCCTCGTTCGTCATGCTCTTTGGACTGGTCCTCTGGATGCACGACAGCGGCCCCTGGATCTTCCTCGCCGGCTTCGTCGGCGTGCTCTACGTCATGTTCGGCTGGTGGTCCGACGTGATCTCCGAGAGCCGCGTCGGCGACCACACGCCTGTCGTGCAGATCGGCCTGAAGTACGGCTTCATCCTCTTCATCATGTCCGAGGCGATGTTCTTCTTCGCGTGGTTCTGGAGCTTCTTCAAGCACGCCATGTACCCGATGGGCCCGAACTCGCCCGCACAGGACGGCGTCTGGCCGCCCGCCGGGATCGAGACCTTCGACCCGTGGCACCTGCCGCTGATCAACACCATGATCCTGCTGCTCTCGGGCTGTGCCGCGACATGGGCACACCACGCGCTCGTTCATGAGAACAACCGCCAGGACATGAAGTGGGGCCTGACCATCGCCATCGTGCTCGGCGTGATCTTCTCGATCTTCCAGGCCTACGAGTACAGCCACGCGGCCTTCGGCTTTTCGGGCAACATCTACGGCGCCAACTTCTTCATGGCGACCGGCTTCCACGGCGCGCACGTGATCATCGGCACGATCTTCCTCTTCGTCTGCCTGCTGCGGCTGATGAAGGGCGATTTCACGCCCACCAAGCACGTCGGCTTCGAGGCCGCGGCCTGGTACTGGCACTTCGTCGACGTGGTCTGGCTGTTCCTCTTCGCCGCCGTCTACGTCTGGGGCGGTTGAGCCCGGCACCATTCGGGTGGGCGGATCGCCCACCCTACGCGACCAACAGAGCGGGCCCCGGGGTCCGCTCTTTTCATTTGGGCCCTGCCCCGCGGGCCGCGCCGTCATGCCGTCACCGCACGCAAAAAGGGGCAGGCCCGAAAGCCCGCCCCCTTCACTGACACCGCGCCTGTTTGCGACCTCCGACCGAAACGGCGCGACCCGGCGCAGGGTGGGTTTGCACCCCTCCCCGGCCAAGCTCTCAGACCTGGTCGACCCGCATGAGCCGCTGCGCCAGGACCTGCACCTCGTCGAGGAAGCGGCCCACCAGCTTCGGATCCGACGGCGCCGCCGAGACACCCGCCGGGATCTCGCGGGCTAGCACCGCCTCGATCGCCAGCGACACCGGAACCGAAACCAGCCGCCCCATGGCGTTGCCGCGTGCGTCGCCCCAGGCGTCCATCACCCAGGTCTTGTGCCAGACCGGCACACCGTCCTTCGCCGCCTCCAGCGAGACGCAGAGAACCACCCGGTCGGGCTCTCCCTCCTCGTAGGCGTTCTCGGCCAGAAGCTCCGCCGCAAGCTCTTCGAGCGCCGCGTCGTCCGCCGTCTCGACTGTCGCGAAGACATCCTTCCATGCCTCCGCCCAACCGTTCAGGCGCAGCGTGCCGCGCACGAAGTCCTTCACCTTCCAGCCGGGCTCGAAGCCGTATTCCGCCATGAACGGCAGGGAATCGCGGTTGGGGTAAACCTCGAAGGTCTCGGGCGGATCGAGCGGCGCATCGTAGCGCCCCAGCGCGTCCCACGGCCGCGACACCTCCAGCTCCGAGAACTGGCGGATCGACCGCGACGGCGACCGCAGCGCCTTGAGCACGCCGACCGGCGCCCAGGAGAACTTGTAGCGGAAGGCGTTGGCGTGCTTCGGCAGGCCGCCGCAGTAGCTGTGGAAGCTCAGCACGTTCTCGGGATCGAAGGCATCGGACTCGCGGTAGGCCCGCATCAGGTCATGCGCCATCAGGTGGTCGATGCCCGGGTCCAGCCCGACTTCGTTGACCAGCGGGACCCCGGCGGCCTTCGCCGCGCTGTCGAGGTCGCGCATCTCCGGCGCGATGTAGCTCGACGAGACGAAATGCGCGCCCTGCTCCACCGCCATCTCGGCCAGCGGCACGTGCCAGGTCGCCGGCAGCATGGAGACCACAACGTCGCCGGCCTCCACGACTTCCTTGAGCATCGTCGGATCGAAGACGCGGATGTTGTCCGTGAGGTCTCCGACGGCGTCGCGGGCCTTTTCCTCGGTGCGGTTCCACACCGTCACATCGTGGCCGGCCTCGATGAGCCGTCGCAGCCCCGGCACCGCCGAAAGCCCCGTTCCGCACCAGTGAATCATGTCGTCGTCTCCGGTTTGTGGTCGAGAAAGGTTTGATGTGCCCGGCCCCAGACACCCGCATCCAGCGCGTCGAGCCGCGCCAGCCACGGCAGCAGCTGCCCGGCGAAATCGCGGCTGCTCTCCAGCGGCAGCAGCGAGGGCAGGTTGTCGATCGCCATGACGTCGAGCGGCGGCGTCTCGTGAACGCGCAGCACCGGCGCCTCCCAGCTGGTGGCCCGGTCGTAGACCTTCACGGGCGAGAAGTCGCTGTCGGGATCGCAGGCGATGTCACCGATCACCCGCAGCGCGCGCGGGCCGGTGGGGGCCGAAGCCGGCACGAAGACCGGCGTGCCCGGGCGGGCGAGGATGCAGTTGAGGAAGAGCTCGTGCGCCAGCACCTCCGGGAAAGGCCCGCCGTGTGCGGTCTCGGCCATGTCCCACTGTGTCACGCGCACGTCCATCTTCTCGCAAAGATCGCTCGCGCCGGTGCCGACGCGCCCCAGCGCCCCGATGACCATGGCGCGCGGTCTGTCGGCGCCCGCCGCGCCTTCCAGCGCCGAGGCGAGGTCGCCCTCCATCTCGGCGGAATTGGGCCAGGTCGAGACCGGCGCGCAGATGCCGCCCGCCTGCTGCGCGGCCCAGGCGAAGAGCGACACCGCAGCCCCCGCGTAGCCGGCCCAGTAGCCGAAGGCGGCAACCCGGCGGCCGTCGTCGTCGACGAGGTATTCCAGATCGTAGAGCGCCCCGCCGCCCTCCGCGAAGCGCTTCAGCAGCCGTTGCCCGGCAGCCTGCCCCTTGTAGGCGTGGCCGAACATGATGTGACGGTGCACCAGCGGCGTGCCGTCCTCGGGCAATTCCTTGAGGCCGAAGATCAGCGCGTCGCGCGGCGCCTCGGGCCAGCTGGCCTCGACGGCGATCTCGGCGCCGGCCGCGCGGTAGGCGTCGATGCCGATAATGCGCGTGCGGCTGTCCTCGACCGTCACGCGCATGCCCTGCGCGATCAGCGCCGCCACGCCCTCGGGCGTGATACCGACGCGGTCCTCGTTCGGGCGCTGTTCGGCGCGCACCCAGAGATGTGTCATCGTCTCTCTCCGTCTGTTCGGCGCCACGCTAGCGCAGCCGCCCGGGCGGTGAAAGCCGAAGCCTCTAGAGATGCGTCCGGGCGTGGGCGCGGTCGGCGCTCTCGAGATGCGGCACCGCGTTGAACTGGGTCAGCGCCAGCCCGGTGGCGAGCGGCTGGAAGCGGTGCATCGAGGTGTTCTCGATCGCGATGCAGGCGTGGGCGAAGGCGCTCATCCCGAGCCCCATGGTCACCCGCATCGCCATGCCGATGAGGCCGCCCGAGGTCACCACGACGGCGCGCCCGCTGCCTTCCGAGATCTCGCGCACCACGTCGCCGACGCGGGCCTCGAAATCGGCGAAGCTCTCCGGCGCGCCCTCGAGCGCCCCCTCGTGCCACATGGTGAAGAGACGCGGCATGTGGAGGATGAACTCCTCGCGGTCACCGGGCAGCGGCACGCCGTGCTGCTCGGCGAAGAGCTGCGCCATGGTGAAATATTCAAGCTCGTTGAGCCGCGCGTCCTCGACCACCTCGAGGTCGAGCGCCATCTCCTCGGCGGTCTGACGGTGCCGGGTGAGCGTGCCGCAATAGGCTCGGGCGAAGCGGTCGCCGGTGCCGCGCAGATGCCCACCGAGCCAGCGCGCCTGCTGTCGCCCAAGGTCGCTCAGCCGGTCATAGGAGAGCTCGTCGCGCGCTGCGGAATTGGCCTGGCCGTGGCGCACAAGCGTGACATGGGACATGAAGCACCTTCCTTTCGCCAGCCTCTTACGAGGCCGCGCGCGAAATGGAAAGACGCCCCGGCCAGCCGTGTAATACCACCCTTGCAAGGCCGGGATCCGGCCACACCCGCCTGCCACGGGCGCCCGCCGCCGCGGGTCGCCAAGAGGCGGCCCGGGGCTGATCGCGTGCCGCGTCAGCGGCGCCGCAAGGTCAGGCCGCGCCGCCCTTGTCGCGGTCGATCCAGGCGCGCAGTTCCTCGGCCTCGCGGCGGGCTTCGCGCAGCCCATCCATGGCGGCAGAGAGCTCGGCCTCGGTCTGGGCGAGCTGGTTGGTGAGTTCCGCCTCGCGCTGCTGCAGGTAGGTAATCGCCTGGTCGCGGGTCTCTTCCGCTTCGTGCAGCTCCTGGCTCATGCGTTCGAGCTGGTCCACGTCGGCCTGGCTGACCCGCTTGATGCGATGCACCAGCCAGTTCGCGAACCAGCCCATGCAGAAGGCCACGAAGAGAATGATCGCCGTGGCGATCACGAATTCGGTCCTGTTCATTCTCCTGCCCCTTCTGCCCCGTTTTCGGTGCCTTGCGCGTCTTCTGCGGTGTCTGCCTGCGCGCCTTCTTCTTCGGTATCGCCTGCCTCGGCGGCTTCTTCAAGCTGTTCCAGCGTGGTCAGCTCTTCTTCTACCGGCTCGGGGCGGACCAGCTTGAACTCGATCCGGCGGTTCGCCTCGCGCCCTTCCTCGGTGTCGTTGTCGGCGATGGGCTGTTCCTCGCCGTAGCCCGTCACCCGGTAGGAGGCGGTCAGGACCATCCGGTTGCGCAGCGCGTTGAGGACCGACTGCGCCCGCTCCTGGCTGAGTTGCTGGTTCATCGACTCGCGGCCCTGGCTGTCGGTGTGGCCCTGGATCTCGAGCGGGATGTCGCCGCAGAGCTTCAGAAGCTCCGCGATGTCGTCCATCACGTCCTTGGCCGAGGCGTCGAGGTTGGCCGAGCCCGGCTCGAAGGTGATCTTGCGGTCGCCGATGATGTCGACGATCTGCGCCTCGCATTCCTCCGGCGTCGGGATACCCAGCGTCGGGTCGAGCTTCTCCTGATAGGTGACCTCGATCTCGAAATCGGCGGTCTCGCCCAGCTTGTCGGCCAGCAGCCCCGAGATCACCGCGTTGGCGTCCGAGTTGCCGGTATTGCCCGCGACACTCACGAGGTCGGGCGTCACCCGCACCACGCCGTTCGACAGCTCGCCCAGCGCCTCGAGCCCGGCGAGCACGCGCGCGGGCCAGCCCGACGGCAGCGTGTCGTCGACCCGGGCCGCGGTGTAAACGGCTTCGGATCCGAAGCGCGCCTTGGCGAAGCTGTCGGCGGTCTGGCGGCTGATTTCCGAGTTGATGCGTCCGCGCAGCTGCACCGAGCCCTCGGGCGAGAGAGTCGCGGTGAACTCGGGCGGGCCCTGCTCTTCTTCCTCGGGCGGCTCGGGCAGCACGGCCTTGAGCGCGAAGACCTCCGGAAGGCCGTTCTCGAGCTCGCCCACCACCCGGTCGAACACGGCCTGGTCGGTGCCCTCGAGTGCCAGCAGCGCCACGTCGGCGTTCGAGAAGGTGACCGAGCCGCCGCCCAGGTTCGCGACGGCCTCGATGCCCATCACCGCCGCGTCGGCCCACTCGCGCGTGGGCACGCCAAGGCCCAGACGGCAGGTCGCATCCTCGCCGACGCCGGCGTCCTGGGCCGCCGCGAGGATCCGGTCGCGCGCCGCCTTGGTGTCGGCCGAGCAGGCGTCGAACCGTGCACCGTCGTCGTCGATCAGGAAGCGCAGGGTGAACGGCGTGATGACCGGGCGCGGCGCCGACAGCTCCAGCGCCAGCTCCATCCCCTCGGGTGCGCGACGCTCGAGATCGGCGCGCAGGTCGCGGCGCTCGCGGTCGCTGTCGGTCATCGCCTTGATCTGCACGCGCCCGGCCTCGACCGAGACCTTCGAGCGCGGCAGGTCGTGCATCGAACGCTCCGCGAAGGTCAGCGCGTCGTCCCAGCCCTCGGGCTCGGGGAAATCGGACACCTCGAGCAGGTCCGAGACCTCGCCGTCCTCGCCGACGAGCCCGCGGAACCGTTCGATCAGCGCTTCGCGATCGGTGTCGGCGGGCACCAGCCCGATGACCGAGATGCCCTCGTCGTTGCGCAGGATCTCGACCGAGAAGCGGGGCGCCCGGATATCGTCGGGCTCTGCCACCAGCATCTGGTCGATCACGCGGGCCGAATCGACGACCGTGCCCGCGACGGTGACGGCCTCGAAGCGCGCGGCCTCGTCCGGGGCTTCGCCGATGAGAAAGACCTGAAGCCCGTTCACGTCGACCTCGGCCCAGTCCAGTTCCGCCATGTCCAGCGCTGTGCCGACCTCGGTGCGTGACGTGTTCTCGACCAGGCGCGATGCGAAGAACGCGGCAAGCAGGCAGAGGATCGCGGCGGCAAGAAGGGTCGCGGCGGGGATGGCGAATCTCGAAAGACGCATGAGCCCGGGAGTCCTTTATCGTTTTGGGGTCTGATACGCGGCGGGGCACCGCCACGCAATCAGGCGAGCAGCGCGGCGGCGAAAAACAGCACGGGCAGCAGCCCGGCGTCGCGGTTGGACCGGAACAGCATCAGCAGGCGGTCATGGTCGTTCACGTCGAGCCGGCGCATCTGCCAGAGCATGTGCCAGCCCATCGCCCAGGGGCCGCCGATGAGGATCACCAGTTGCAGGATCTCTCCGCGCGGGACGGCCGTCACGATGGCGAGCCCGATGAGCGACACGCAGGCCACGAGGAAGCCCGCGAGCCATTTCGGCGTCGCGCTGTCGCCGAAGAACCGGGCGGTGGATTTCACCCCGATGAGCGCGTCGTCCTCCTTGTCCTGATGGGCGTAGATCGTGTCGTAGAACAGCGTCCACGCCATCCCCGCGAGGTAGAGTAGCACCGCCGGCCAGCCGAGCGTGCCGGAATGCGCCGTCCACGCAAGCAACGCGCCCCAGTTGAAGGCGATGCCGAGGAAGATCTGCGGCCACCAGGTGAAGCGCTTGGCAAACGGGTAGATCGCCACCGGCGCCAGCGCCAGCACGCCCAGCGCGATGGCCATCGGCGGGAAGGTCACGAGGATCAGGAAGGCTGTCAGCGACTGGATCACCGCCCAGCCCAGCGCCTGCTTCGCGCTCACCTGCCCCGAGGGAATCGGCCGCGAGGCGGTGCGCGCCACCGAGCCGTCGATGTGGCGGTCGGTGATGTCGTTCCAGGTGCAGCCCGCACCGCGCATCAGGAACGCGCCGATGCCGCAGCCGGCGAAGATCCAGAGGTCGAACCAGCCCGCGCGGCCATCGTGGACCATCGACAGCAGCAGCCCCCACCAGCACGGCAGCAGCAGCAGCCATGTCCCGATCGGTCGATCGGCACGGCTGAGCCGCAGGTAGGGCCGCGTCCAAGCGGGCGCATAATGATCGACCCAGTTGCCGCGGACCGCGTCCGACACCCGTCCGGCGGTTTCAGTCGTCTCTGCCTCTGGCGTTGTTCCGGGCTGGCTCATATGGTGCGCCTCATGACTGCGAAGGTTCGCCTGTTTGTAGAGCACCCGCTTGGGGCGGGACAACCGGTCCCTCTGACACGGGATCAGGCCCACTATCTCTTTTCCGTGATGCGGATGTCTGCCGGAGGCCGCGTTCTCCTGTTCAACGGGTCCGACGGCGAATGGCTGGCCGAGATCACCGAGGCGGGAAAGAAGGCCGGCACGGCCACATGCGAGGCGCAGACGCGCCCGCAGGCGATGCCGCCCGACCTCTGGCTGCTGTTCGCGCCGATCAAGAAGGCGCGCACCGACTTCATCGTCGAGAAGGCCGTCGAGCTCGGGGTGCGGCGCATCGTTCCGGTCCAGACCCGGTTCACCAATTCCGAGCGGATCCGGCAGGACCGGCTTCAGGCCCATGCGCTCGAGGCTGCGGAGCAATGCGGCGCGCTCTTCGTGCCCGAGGTCACCGAGCTTCACCGGCTCGACAGGCTGATCGACGACTGGCCCGGCGACCGGGGCCTGCTGTTCTGCGACGAGGCCGAGGCCGGCAGCCGCGCCGCGACGCTTGCCGGCACCCCTGCCCCGGCAGCCGTGCTGGTGGGCCCCGAGGGCGGCTTTTCCGATGCCGAGCGCGCCCGGCTGGGCGACATGGCGCAGACCCGCGTCATCGCGCTCGGCCCCCGCATCCTGCGCGCCGACACGGCGGCGGTCGCGGCGCTGACGCTCTGGCAGGCCGAGAACGGAGACTGGGCATGATCCGGCCCGGGGCGCGGGCCGCGCTATCACAATGGCGAGAGGCGCTGATCGGCCTCGCGGTGCTCGCGCTGGGGGTCTACTGGGGTTTCTTCACCGGCGGCGGGCTGCTGCACTGGATCGGCTACGGGGTCATCGCCGTGGGCCTGCTGCTGGTCATCGCCGGCATCCAGCGCGGCCGGTTCCGCATCGGCGCGGGCGGGCCCGGCGTGGTTCAGATCGTCGAGGGGCGGATCACCTACTTCGGCCCGCTGACCGGCGGGGCCGCCGACCTCGAGGCCCTGTCGGCCCTCGTTCTCGACCCCTCCGCGAAACCGCCGCACTGGCTGCTGCGCCAGCCCGGCCAGCCGCCGCTTGCCATCCCGCTCACCGCCGAGGGTGCAGATGCGCTCTTCGATGCCTTCGCCACACTGCCCGGTCTGCACACCGAGCGGATGCTCTCTGAGATGCGCCGCGACGGCACCCGCCCGGTGACCATCTGGGAGGCGCCTTCGTGCAAATCCACACACCTCCGTCTGCATTGACAAGGATGCGCATTCCGCCCATCCCTGACCTTCAACGCGATACGGCCAAGACAATCGGAGCGCCCTCATGTCCATTCCTCAATCCGGCGGCGGGCCGATCGAGAGCCAAGCGCAACTCGCGGAATACCTCGAAGCCGGATGCAAGGCCAAGGACGACTGGCGCATCGGCACCGAGCACGAGAAATTCGGCTACCTGACCGACACCCATGAACCGCTTCCCTACGATGGCCCGCGCTCGATCCGCGCGGTACTCGAAGGGCTGCGTGACCGCTACGGCTGGGCCCCGGTGTCCGAGGGCGGCCACATCATCGGTCTGGAAAAGGACGGCGCCAACGTCTCGCTCGAACCGGGCGGCGCGCTGGAGCTGTCGGGCGCCCCGCTCGAGACCATCCACCAGACCTGCGACGAGGTGAACGAACACCTGCGCGAGGTGAAGGACATCGCCGACGAGATCGGCGTCGGTTTCATCGGGCTCGGCGCGGCACCGGAATGGATGCACGACGAGATGCCGCTGATGCCCAAGGGCCGTTACAAGCTCATGGACGCCTACATGGGGCGCGTCGGCACCACCGGCACCACCATGATGCGTCGCACCTGCACGGTTCAGGTGAACCTCGACTTCGGCTCAGAGGCCGACATGGTCAAGAAGATGCGCGTCGCGCTGGCCCTGCAGCCGGTCGCCACCGCCCTGTTTGCCAACTCGCCGTTCTTCGAGGGCCAGCCGAACGGCATGAAGAGCTACCGTTCCTACGTCTGGCGGCACCTCGACTCGGATCGCACGGGGATGCTGCCCTTCGTCTTCGAGGACGGCTTCGGCTTCGAGCGCTACGTCGACTACGCGCTCGATGTGCCGATGTATTTCGTCTACCGCGACGGCACCTACGTCGATGCGCTCGGACAATCCTTCCGCGATTTCCTCAAGGGCGAGCTTCCGGCACTGCCCGGCGAGGTTCCGACGCTGTCGGACTGGGCCGACCACCTGACCACCATCTTCCCCGAGGCACGGCTCAAGAAGTTCATCGAGATGCGCGGCGCCGACGGCGGCCCGTGGCGCCGGCTCTGCGCCCTGCCCGCCTTCTGGGTCGGGCTGACCTACGACCAGGGCGCGCTCGACGCGGCCTGGGATCTGGTAAAGGACTGGGACGCCCCCACCCGCGAGGCGCTGCGCGTCGCTGCCGCCGATCAGGCGCTCGACGCCCGTGTCGAGGGGATCCACATGCACGAGCTTGCCAGGCAGACCCTCGATATCGCCGAGGCCGGTCTCAAGGCGCGCGGCTGCACCGGCGCAGGCGGGCTGCTGCCGGACGAGACGCATTTCCTCAACGCGCTCAAGGAGAGCGTGGAGAGCGGCAAGGTTCTGGCCGACGAGCTGCTGGACCATTACCGGGGCGACTGGAACGGCGACCTGAGCCGCATCTATTCCGAATACAGCTACTGACGAGCAATCGACCGGGCCGGGCACCGCGCCCGGACCTCGCTGGCTCAGGTGGTCGCGCGACGCGAGACGTTGCGCATGAAGTACTCGTGCACCTCCTGCCTGCGCCGCGCGATTTCCTCCGGTGATGGCTCCGCGGCAGCCTGAAGCAACACCGCGTAGGCATCCAGTGGGCGACGCGCCTGCGCCTCGGCGGCCGGCCTTGCCGAACGCGGCCGCGGGGGCGCGACGCCGGGATCGCGCGGGCTGCCCCATGCGTTCTCGTGCCGCTCAGAGGGCATGAGCAGCAGCACGAGGTAGACGAGGACCCCGAGGAAGGGCACCAGCGTCACCAGCGTCCAGCCCCCGGAGCGGCCGCTGTCGTGCAGCCGTCGGATCGCGGCGGTGAAGTTGGGCACGAAGGTCACCAGCGACAGGATGGGCGACCAGTAGGCGGTGATCCCCAGCGGCGGCAGCGCCGCGTCTTCCATCGCGCGCATCACCGTCATGGCGTCGGCGAGTCCTGCAGCGATGGTGGCCGAGCCCACGACCAGCGCCGGCCACCAGTATTCCGAGCGGGTCGCCCGCCCGTTCAGGGTGACTGCATTGGAAATATAAGATTCCATGGCTGCGACGGGACTGTACATGCCTTGCTCTCCCTGAAGTTTACACTCTGTTCAGGAATGAGCTTCGCGACGCCGCGGGGCTGGAATGGGGCACAAGCGTGGAAATTCCGGGGATTGGGCGGCCTCACGCTCCCAGTCGCATTCCGGAAGAAAACGCCGAGTGGGCGCTCGAATAATTCACTGATGCGGGGAGAGTAGACCTCGGCGCCACGCACTGGGTGGGGGCTGAAACGACGCAGCGCCGAGGGAAGCCTTTAGCAGCTACCCTCTCTGTATCGCAGCGATTTCGGGCGGAAATGTGATCCGGTCAGGGAAATGCCATGGCGCAATGGCCGCTTTCTACCGACCGGGCGGCTGCGGGCGGAGCATGGCCCGGATCTGGCGGCTTGGCGGCAGTCTCGAGATGTCAGGGGGGAAGGTAGTCCTCGACGCCACGCACTGGGTGGGGGCTGAAACGACGCGGCGCCGAGGGAAGCCATATGCAGCTACCCTGTCTTTATGTCCCGGCAATCGGGCCGGATTGGGATGGCATTGCGGCGGTTTCGGGGTGATTGCCTCAGCGAGTGTCATCCGCTGCTTGGCGGCGCGGGTCTCGTCGAACGCGAAGCGAGAGCCTGTTGGCGCCGTGATCCCTTTGATAGCACACCTGAGCGCAGAGCCGGTGAATGAGGGCCCAACCGAACCCGCCCTCGGGCAGCGCCGAACGAGCGCCGCCGATGTCAATCTTGCGGGGTGCCGGGAGCGCGCCGTGCGGCATCGGATGCCCATCGTCGCCCAGATGCATTTCCGCCAGCTTGGGGGTGACGGTCATGTGCAGCCGGATCTGGCCGTCCGCCGTCCCTCGATAAGCATGTTCGACGATGTTGTTGAGCGCCTCGGCCAGGACGATCTGGACCCTGCCCTGCGCCTCGTCGGGCCAACCGAGATCCTCGAGCGGCCGCATCGCCAGAAGAAGCGCGCGACGCACCGCCCTGGGGGAGCTCTCGAGCGAGAGCTCCAGCATCTGCTGCGCGGTCTCATCGGAGCAATCCGGCATCGGTCTGGCTCCTGTTACCGATGGGCCGATCAGTCGACGCTGGCGTTTCGCGCCGCCTCGACACTTTCGTGGATGACGAAGATCGTGTCCATCCGGGTCAGCCGGAACACCCGGTCGACCGTCGGCTGCAGCGCCGCGAGATCGAGCTGCTGCCCGTCGTCCATCGCCTTCATCGCGGCGACGACAGCGCCAAGCCCGCTCGAGTCGATGAAATCGACCTGCCCGAGGTCCAGCACGACCCGCCGCGCCCGTGGCGAGACCCGCGCGCGAACGGCGTCCTTGAACTGGATGGCGACTGCGGAATCGATCCGCGCCTCCTCCACGCGGAGAATCTGCGTGTCGCCCGCTTCCGTCACGGTGAGCTGCATCTTTCAGGCCCCGATATAACCCTGCGCCACAGAGGCTAGACGACATTCCTTACCTTTTTGTATTCATATGCAAGAGAGATGGAGGAGACAGCATGACCGATGTGGTGATCACCGGCGCCGCCCGCAGCGCCATGGGGGGCTTTCAGGGGATGTTCTCGGACCTGACCGCCGCCGACCTCGGCGGGGCGGCGATCCGCGCGGCGCGGACCGAGGCCGGTGACCCCGTGGTCGACGAGCTTCTGATGGGCTGCGTCCTGCCGGCGGGCCAGGGCCAGGCGCCGGCGCGGCAGGCGGGCTTCGCCGCCGGCCTCGGCGAGGCGGTCCCGGCAACGACCCTCAACAAGATGTGCGGCTCGGGGATGAAAGCCGCGATGATGGCGTTCGACCAGCTGGCACTCGGTCATGCCGGAACGATCATCGCCGGTGGCATGGAGAGCATGACCAATGCGCCCTACCTGCTGCCCGCGATGCGAGACGGCGCCCGGATCGGCCACAAGCAGGTGATCGACCACATGTTCCTGGACGGGCTCGAAGATGCCTACGACAAGGGGCGGCTGATGGGCACCTTCGCCGAGGATTGCGCCGAGGCCTTCCAGTTCACCCGCGACGCGCAGGATCAATACGCCATCGCCTCGCTCGACAATGCCCTCGACGCCGAGCGCTCGGGCGCCTTCGCGCGCGAGATCACGCCCGTCACGGTGCACGCCCGCACCGGCGAAGAGGTCATCACCCGCGACGAGCAGCCCGCCCGCGCACGGCCCGAGAAGATCCCCCACCTCAAGCCCGCCTTCCGCAAGGACGGGACGGTGACCGCCGCGAACTCCTCGTCGATTTCCGACGGCGCGGCGGCGCTGGTAATGACGACGCTCGATGAGGTCGAGCGCAGCGGTGCCACGCCCCGCGCCCGGGTGCTCGGCCATGCAAGCCACGCGCAGGCGCCGAACCTCTTTCCCACCGCGCCGATCCCCGCCGCGCAGAAGCTGCTCGACCGCATCGGCTGGAAGAAGTCCGACGTCGATCTCTGGGAGGTCAACGAGGCCTTCGCCGTGGTGCCCATGGCCTTCATGCGCGAGATGGGGCTGCCGCGCGACATCGTGAACGTGAACGGCGGCGCCTGCGCACTCGGCCACCCGATCGGCGCCAGCGGCGCGCGGATCATCGTCACCCTGCTGAACGCCCTCGAGACGCGCGGCCTGAAGCGCGGCGTCGCGGCGATCTGCATCGGTGGCGGCGAGGGCACGGCCATCGCCATCGAGCGCATGTAGCCCCTGCCCCGCCTCGGTGCCGGCTTGCGGAGCGGGCCGGCATTTGCCACAGGGAGCGGCATGGACACCACCTATTCCCCGCCGCAGGGCGAGATTCCCGTGCTGCACCACGACCACGAGATCCTCGTGGTCGACAAGCCCGCCGGCCTGCTGTCGGTCCCCGGCAAGGGGCCCGAGCTGGCGGATTGCCTGACCGCACGGCTGGAGAAGGCCTTTCCGACCGTGCGGCTGGTGCACCGGCTCGACCGCGACACCTCGGGGGTGATGGTCTTCGGCCTGACCGCGCACGCGCAGCGCCATCTCGGCCAGCAGTTCGAGGCCCGCAAGACCAAGAAGACCTACATCGCGCGGGTCGCCGGCCGGGTCGAGGGCAAGACCGGGACGGTCGATCTGCCGCTCATCGTCGACTGGCCCAATCGCCCATTGCAGAAGGTCTGCCACGAGACCGGCAAGCCTGCGGTCACTGACTACCGGGTGTTGAAGGCGTCGGACGAGGAGAGCCGGATGCGGCTGCATCCGCTCACCGGGCGCAGCCACCAGTTGCGGGTGCACATGCTGGCGCTCGGCCACCCGATCCTCGGAGATCCGCTTTACGCCCCCGAAACCGCCGGAAATTTCCCGCGCATGATGCTGCACGCCGAAGAGCTGCGGCTCTCGCACCCCGACGGCAACAACGGGGTGAAATTCCGCTCCAAGGCACCGTTCTAAAAGCTGGACGGGCCAGACTTCCCCAGCTTCGGAATCGTGTCTGGGTCAGCCGCTCTGTCCGAGCGACCTCGCGCTCGTTTCGATGATCCGGCTGACACGCGTCACCGGCGTGAATGGCGAAACCGCCAGCGCGGCTTCTGCGCTCTGTGAGCCTGCTGTGTCGATCCGGCGCGCCCCTTCCATACGCTCGAACCGGCACGAGATCCGGTGCCCTCGCCGGGATCGGGCAGGCAACCTGAATGCCGCCTGCCCGTCCGTTGCTTACTCGGCCGCCCAGCCGCTCACGGCCTTGACCTCGAGGAAGTCGTGGATACCGAGGATGCCCGCCTCGCGTCCGTTACCCGACTGCTTCATGCCGCCGAACGGCGCACCGGGGGCGCGGCTCTTGCCGTTCATTTCGACCATACCCGAGCGCAGCTGCCGGGCCAGCCGGTGACGGCGCTCGACGTCCTGCGACTGCACGTAGTTGGTCAGCCCGTAGGGCGTGTCATTGGCGACGGCGACGGCCTCGTCCTCGGTCTCGAACTTCATGATCGACAGCACCGGCCCGAAGATCTCTTCCCGCGCGATGGTCATGTCCGGCGTCACGTCGGCAAACACCGTGGGCCGCACGTAGAAACCCTTGTTGAATCCCTCGGGACGGCCGGGGCCCCCGGCGACAAGACGCGCGCCCTCGGAGATGCCCGTCTCGATCAGGCCCTGGATCTTGTCGTATTGCACGGCGTTCACCACCGGACCGATGTGCTTGCCGTCCTCGGAGGGCGCGCCGACCTTGACCGACTTGGCCACCTCGGCGGCCTTCTCCACGACGCTGTCGTAGACCGAGGCCTCGACCATCATGCGCGAGGGCGCGTTGCAGCTCTGACCGCTGTTCTGCATCATGTGCTGCACGCCGCGCTGCACCGCCTTGTCGTCGGCATCGGCGAAGATCAGGTTCGCGCCCTTGCCGCCAAGCTCGAGGTGCACGCGCTTGAGCGTGTCCGCCGCCGCCTTCGAGATGGCGCGGCCGGCGCGGGTCGAGCCGGTGAAGCTCACCATGTCGACGTCGGGATGGCTGGAGAGCTGCGAGCCCACGCCTGCGCCGTCACCGTTCACGAGGTTGAAGACCCCCTTCGGGAAGCCGGCGGCCTCGACCATCTCGGCGAAGAGCAGCGCCGAAAGCGGGCTTTCCTCCGAGGGCTTCAGCACCATGGTGCAGCCGGCGACGGCAGCGGCGCCCACCTTGAGGGTGATCTGGTTCATCGGCCAGTTCCACGGCGTGATAAGCGCGCAGACGCCAACCGCCTCGTGGATCATGCGGGTGTCGGGGAAGGCGTCGGAGAACGGCGCCTCGAAGTCGAAGGTCTTCGCCGCGTCGATGAAGTTCTGCAGGTGGAAGGCACCCGCCCCCACCTGGTTCGCGCGTGCCAGCGCGATCGGTGCCCCCATCTCGAGCGACATCGCCTGCGCCATCTCTTCGCTGCGCGCCTTGTAGGCCTCGAGCAGCTTCTCGACCAGCGCGATGCGCTCGGCGGCGGGCGTCGCCATCCAGCCCGGCAACGCCTTCTTCGCGGCCGCCACGGCGGCGTCGGTGTCGGCCTGACCGCCAAGCGCAATGGTGGCGCAGGGCTCTTCGGTCGCCGGGTCGATCACCGCGTGGTCGCGTCCGTCGCGGGCGTCCACCCAGGCTCCGTCAATGTAGAACTGCCGCTTCTCGATCATGCTTCGTCTCCGTCATGCATAATTTGATCAAATTCCCCGGTAGGCGACACACTGTCACTGAGCTCGCGAAGCTGCAAGCGGGGTCTTTACACTGGCAGTCTGGACCGTATCTAAAACCGCAAGGCCGGTTACCGACCGAATTGCACAGGAAAGGACAGTTCAATGGCACTTCGTATCAACGACGAGATTCCGAACCTCCACGTCGTCACCGACCTCGGCGAGTACGACCTGCACGACTGGATCGGCGACAGCTGGGCGATCCTGTTCTCGCACCCCAAGGATTTCACCCCGGTCTGCACCACCGAGTTCGGCGCCGTCGCACAGCTGGCCGACGAATGGGCCAAGCGCGGCACCAAGGTGATGGGCATCTCGGTCGACGGCGTCGACGAGCACAAGAAGTGGAAGGGTGACATCGAGAGCACCGCGGGGGCCGACGCCGGCTTCCCGATCATCGCCGACGAGGATCTCGCGGTGGCCAAGGCGCTCGACATGCTGCCCGCCGATGCCTACCTGCCCGACGGCCGCACGCCCGCCGACAGCGCGACCGTGCGCTCGGTGTTCATCATCGCGCCCAACAAGAAGGTGCAGCTGATGATGACCTACCCGATGTCGGTGGGCCGCAACTTCGCCGAGGTGCTGCGCGCGCTCGACGGCCTGCAGCGCACCTACGAGCAGCCGCTCGCCGTGCCCGCCAACTGGGAGACCGGCAAGGACGTGATCGTGGCGCTGTCGCTCGACGACGCCGCCGCCAAGGAGAAATACGGCGAGCTCGACATCAAGCTGCCCTACCTGCGTTACGCCAAGGACCCGTCCTGATCGGCTCTGCAGCCGGAACGGCAAAGCCCCGGATCGCATGATCCGGGGCTTTTTTCTGGTCAGTGCCGAAGATTTTTCGGACGAAAAATCTTCACGCCGGTGTCGGGGCCCAAGATTTTTCGGACGAAAAATCTTGGGGGCTCCGTTCAGAGCGTCGGGTAGATCGGGAAGCGCTCGAGGAAGGCGGTGACTTCGCCGCGCACCTTGGCCTCGACCTCTGCATTGCCCTCTTCACCGTTGGCGGCAAGCCCGTCGACCACCTCGATGATCCAGTCGGCGATCTGGCGGAACTCGTCCTCGCCGAAGCCGCGGGTGGTGCCGGCAGGCGAGCCGAGGCGGATGCCCGAGGTCACGGTCGGCTTTTCCGGGTCGAACGGCACGCCGTTCTTGTTGCAGGTGATGTGCGCCCGGCCCAGCGCCTTCTCGGTCGCGTTGCCCTTCACGCCCTTGGGGCGCAGGTCGACGAGCACCACGTGGGTGTCGGTGCCGTGGGTCACGGTGTCGAGCCCGCCCTTGATGAGCTGGTCCGACAGCGCCTGGGCGTTCCTGATGACCTGCTGCGCGTAGGTCTTGAACGACGGCTCCAGCGCCTCGCCGAAGGCGACGGCCTTGGCCGCGATGACATGCATCAGCGGGCCGCCCTGGATACCGGGGAAGATCGCCGAGTTCACCTTCTTCGCGATGGTCTCGTCGTTGGTCAGGATCATGCCGCCGCGCGGGCCGCGCAGGGTCTTGTGGGTGGTGGTGGTCGCCACATGCGCGTGCGGGAACGGCGAGGGATGCTCGCCCGCCGCCACGAGCCCGGCAAAATGCGCCATGTCGACATGCAGCCATGCGCCGACGCTGTCGGCGATTTCGCGCATCCTGGCGAAGTCGATCTGGCGCGGGATGGCCGAGCCGCCGGCGATGATGAGCTTCGGCTTGTGCTCGTTGGCGAGCTCCTGCACCTGGTCGTAATCCAGCATGTTGTCCTGCTGGCGCACGCCGTATTGCACGGCGTTGAACCACTTGCCCGACTGGTTGGGCTTGGCACCGTGGGTCAGGTGACCACCGGCATCGAGCGACATGCCGAGAATCGTGTCGCCGGGCTGCAGCAGCGCGGTGAACACACCCTGGTTGGCCTGGCTGCCGGAGTTCGGCTGCACGTTGGCGAACTCGCAGCCGAACAGCTGCTTGGCGCGGTCGATGGCGAGGTTCTCGGCCACGTCCACCCAGTCGCAGCCACCGTAGTAGCGGCGGCCCGGGTAGCCCTCGGCGTACTTGTTGGTCATCACCGAGCCCTGCGCCTCCATCACGGCGCGGGAGACGATGTTCTCGGAGGCGATCAGTTCGATCTCGTCGCGCTGGCGACCCAGCTCGCCGGTAATGGCTGCGAAAAGCTCGGCGTCGCGCTCGGCGAGCGACTGGGTGAAGAATCCATCATCGCGGTGCGGGGCGTTCATGAGGCGGGTCTCCCGGTGTCATGGTTTGGTCACGTGCGCCTACGTAAAGGAAACCGGCGCCGCCGCAAAGGCTGCAAAGCGGCATATCGGAATTATCCCGCGGCATGTCTGGCAGCCCGGTGGAACTTGTGCTTGTTTCGGAAATACGCGGCCCTGCCCGAGGAATTGCATGTCTCTCAAGATCGCCTTCTGCGCCTCCAACGCCCCGATCGCGCAATCTGCGCTGGCCGGGCTCTCCCGGCGCTATGGGAACCACGCCGAAAAGGGCGCCGACGTGATCGTCGCGCTTGGAGGCGACGGCTTCATGCTGCACACGCTGCACCGCACGGAGGAACTGGCGGCCCCGGTCTACGGAATGAATCGCGGCACCGTCGGCTTCCTGATGAACGAGTATTCCGAGCACGCGCTCGAAGAGCGTCTGGCCGCCGCCGAGGAGGCGGTCATCAACCCGCTGTCGATGCGCGCCCACCGGGCCGACGGCAGCGACCACCGGGCGCTGGCGATCAACGAGGTGTCGCTGCTGCGTGCCGGACCGCAGGCCGCGCGGCTGGCGATCCATGTCGACGGCAAGCTGCGGATGCCCGAGCTGGTCTGCGACGGCGCCCTGCTGGCGACACCGGCAGGCTCGACCGCCTACAACTACTCGGCGCACGGGCCGATCCTGCCAATCGGTGCCGAGGTGCTGGCGCTGACCGCCGTGGCCGCCTTCCGACCGCGCCGCTGGCGGGGCGCCTTGCTGCCCAAGGCCGCCGAGGTGACCTTCGAGGTGCTCGAGGCCGAAAAGCGCCCGGTCATGGCCGAGGCCGACAGCCAGTCTGTACGCGACGTGGTGCGTGTCGACATCCGGTCCGAACCCTCGGTTGCGCACCGCGTTCTCTTCGATCCGGGCCACGGTCTCGAGGAACGGCTGATCCGCGAACAGTTCGTCTGACCGGTGGAACCGGCGGCCTTTCTCCGGCGTTCCTAGACTGAAACCCCGCGACGAGGCGGGCGACGCCGAGAAAAGGAGGCAACCCGATGAACTGGGATGTGATTCAAGGCAAATGGAAGCAGCTCAAGGGCGACACCCAGTCGTACTGGGGCAAGCTGACAGACGACGATGTGGACCGCGCTGCGGGCGACCGCGAGAAGCTGGTCGGCATCGTTCAGGAACGTTACGGCCTTGCAAAGGATGACGCAGAAAGACAGGTGGACGAGTTCGCCGCCAAGCACTCCGCCTGACGCGCAGTGCAGGCACGTGCCAAAAGGCCCCGGGTTTCCCTCCCCGGGGTCTTTTCGTGTCAGGCTTCCGCCGACGCTTCAGGTCATAGTGCTTGCGACGCGGTGCCGGATCCGGTCCAGTGGCCCATACCCACGGATCGCCGCACCTGAGGAACAACATGATCGAAGGATTCCACCACGTTGCCGTGATCTGCAGCGACTACGCGCGGAGCCGGGCCTTCTATACCGACACGCTCGGTCTCGAGGTCATCGCGGAAACATGGCGCGCCGAGCGGCAGAGCTGGAAGCTCGACCTGGCAATACCGGGCGGCGGGCAGCTCGAGCTCTTCAGCTTCCCCGAACCGCCGAGCCGACCGACCCGGCCCGAGGCGCGGGGCCTCCGCCACCTCGCCTTTTCTGTCGGTGACGTGACCGCGGCCAAGGCCCGGCTCG
>MDTG01273401.1_pt1 | contig 64364 bp, 61 predicted proteins | sample 811421 | NCBI WGS metagenome assembly MDTG01 (sample SAMN05326645, study PRJNA326480) | marine metagenome | isolation source: seawater | place: Pacific Ocean: South East | collected 2011
ATTGATCTTTTTGTCTTTATAGTAGAATCCCATCACAGAAGTCGCAACCGATATACCACGTTGCTTTTCAATCTCCATAAAATCCGATGTCGCCGACTTTTTAACCTTGTTGCTTTTAACGGCACCTGCCTCTTGGATAGCACCACCAAATAATAAAAGCTTCTCGGTTAGAGTAGTTTTTCCGGCATCGGGATGGGAAATAATCCCAAAGGTTCTGCGAATACTGATTTCCTTTTCGATTGACATCTACGTAAATTTTGTCGCAAATATACTAAAGCAGGCCTCGTCTGATTTTGATAGTTACGTATACGCGCCACAAATAAAACTTTTCTTCCTCTAATTCGTTAATTCATAGTGAAGTCACGTTATTCCATAAAAGATTTAGAACAGTTTAGTGGTATCAAAGCACATACTATTCGGGCGTGGGAGCAACGTCACAAACTCATCAAACCAAAGAGAACAAGCACAAATATTCGCTTCTACAGTGATGATGATCTACGAGTCATCTTGAATGTTAGCATACTTTTAGAACACGATTGGAAGATTGGTCAGATAGCTAAGCTTGCACCTAATGAAATAGCTCAATCGGCACTGGAGGCGGATCCATATAAGGGGAACTATTCGTATGAGCTAAACGAGTTGAAGTTAAGTACATTGAACTTCGATATTGAGCGGTTCGAGGCTATTATGTCTTCCTGTATCGATAAGCATGGTATTCACGATACGTTTCAGAAGGTAATTGGAGACTATATTCAAGAACTCGGAAAGTTATGGTTAAGTGGATCTGTGAGTATCTCACAAGAGCACTTCATGTCCTCCATGATTCGACAGAAACTTTATTCTGCTTTAGACGAACTTACTGCCGCAGATAGCGGTAAAACATTTGCGCTATTTCTGCCTGCAAATGAGCTTCACGAAATAGGACTATTATATCTCGCTTATGTTCTCAAAGAACGTGGTGATAGAGTAATTTACTTAGGACAAAGTTTACCCAAGGAATATTTAACAGATCTATTAGACAATCAAAAGATTGATTCGTTAGTATCTGTCTTCACCACACACCCAGACGTTGAATATCTGCCAGAATATCTACGCGATTTGGATGATCTTATTAACAATCGTGGAGTTGATGCCCACTTGACTGGCTTCCAATTCAACGACTTTCCCAATGATTCATTTGGGGATAACATACACATTCACAGTACTTTAAAGGATTTAACAATCCATATTTAACGACTATTTAATATTGTTTAATAAATTTTATTCATCGTTAGACAAAATGTTCAAACATATTGTTTAACTTTGGAGGAACAACCTTAAACATTGTTTTATGTCTACCGCAGAATTTGGAGAATTAATCGATAGAGAACACGATTTTTTGCATCAACTCGCTATGAAGTTGACCAAACGTCACGACGACGCTCAGGATTTAATTCAAGACACATATTTTAAAGCTTTAAAGAACAAGGATAAGTTCGCTACAGGAACGAATTTGAAAGGATGGCTCTATACGATTATGAAGAATACGTTCATTAACAATTACCGTCGTAAAAAGCAACAAAATACCTTTGTTGACGAAACGGAAAGTCAGTTCTTCCTTAACAGCAAAGAAGCGAGTAGAACAACACTAACGGACGCTAATGTTGATAATGACTATATTATGGAACAAATCAATTCCATAGAACCTCATTATACTGAAGCGTTCTTTATGCATTATGAAGGATACAAATACGAGGAAATTGCCGAGCATTTCAACATTCCATTGGGTACGGTAAAATCTCGTATATTCTTAGCCCGTAAGAAAATGATGGAAAAACTCGCCGATCAACGCCACTAAATACAGCCTACCGCCTTATCTCATGAAATCAGTTATTGTCATTGGTTCTGGGTTCGCAGGCCTCAGTGCCGCTTCATTTTTGGCCCGAGAAGGTTTTGATGTTACAGTTTTAGAAAAAAACGAACAACTAGGAGGGCGAGCACGTTCCTGGAAAAAAGACGGATTCACTTTTGATATGGGCCCAAGCTGGTATTGGATGCCCGACGTTTTTGAGCGCTACTTCGCCGAATTCAATACTAAGATAGAAGACCTGTATAATTTAGTACGATTAGACCCGTCTTACAGAGTTGTCTTTGGGCCAAACGATCACGAGGACCAAAGCGCTAATATGAATGAGCTGGAAGGGATGTTCGATCGACTCGATCCAGGGTCAGGTTTGCGTTTGCGTAAGTTTTTAATGCAAGGTGCTTATAAGTATGAGGTCGGTATCAAAGACCTTGTCTTTCGCCCAGGTCGCTCGTTAAAAGAATTTATAGACTTTAGGATCGTCAAAGGCCTCTTTCGGTTAGATATGCTTAAAGACATCAGAAAACACGTTGCAGAGGTTAGCTCGCATCCTAAACTCAAAGCTATTCTTGAATTTCCGGTTTTATTTCTTGGCGCTTTGCCTCAAAATACACCTGCGCTTTATAGCCTGATGAATTATGCAGATATGTCCTTAGGTACCTGGTATCCTATGAACGGTATGAATGAAATAATACAGGGCATGATTCGTGTCGCTAAAGAACAAGGGGTTAAATTCCGTACTTCAACAGAGGTAACTGGATTTAAGTATTCCAATGGTCGCATTGTAAGTGTCTTAACTAAGGGAGGGTCATTTACTGCAGATATCGTTGTGGGCGGTGCGGATTACCATCATATTGATCAAGTCATCAGCTCTTCAGAATACAGAGAATACACACCAGAATATTGGGATAAACGTAAGATGTCTCCATCATCACTCCTGTATTACTTGGGTATCAAGGGAGAAGTGCCTAACGTCTTGCACCATAATTTATTTTTTGACCATGGATTTGATCAACATGCGCACGAAATTTATACAGAACCTAAATGGCCTACTAAGCCTCTGTTCTACGCTAGTGCTCCGTCAAAAACCGATGCTAGTGTAGCTCCCGAAGGCTGCGAAAATATGTTTTTACTAATGCCTACTGCACCAGGAATGGGTGGAGATACAGAAGAAGTACGTGAAAAATATTATAATTTAATGATGGACCGTCTTGAAGAATTCACCGGAACGTCAATAAGAGATAGAGTGATAGTAAAACGTAGTTTTGCATATCAAGACTTTAAATCGGAATACAATAGTTTCAAAGGCAACGCATACGGACTGGCTAATACATTAGACCAAACCGCAATTCTTAAGCCTAGACTAAAGAGTAAAAAAGTGAACAATTTGTACTTCGCTGGACAACTTACTACGCCTGGACCAGGAGTTCCTCCATGTTTAATTAGTGGGGAGGTTGTGAGTAAAGAAATCGCGAAGGACTATCAAATAAAGAAAGCGGTATGAAAGCACTCTTCGACAGCGTAAGTATTCGTACATCAAGAATAACTACTAAAGCATATAGTACGTCATTCTCTCTGGGAATTCTAGGACTTGATAAAAAGTATCATGATCCCATTTATGCTATCTATGGCTTCGTTCGGTTTGCGGACGAAATCGTTGATACCTTCGAGGATTACCCGCAAAAAGAGTTGCTCGAACGTTTTTGGAAAGACACTTATCTAGCATTGGAAGAAAAAATCAGCTTGAATCCTATTTTAAATAGTTTCCAGCAAGTTGTTAATGCTTTTAGTATTGACAGAGATTTGATTGAAACGTTCTTAAAGTCTATGGAAATGGATTTGTACAAGAACGTTTATGATGAGGAAGGTTACAAAGCATACATTCTTGGAAGTGCCGAAGTAGTAGGACTAATGTGTCTAAAAGTTTTTGTTGATGGTGACGAAAAACGATACCAAGATTTGAAGAAGTCTGCAATGCAGCTAGGTTCTGCCTTCCAGAAAATCAACTTCTTAAGAGATCTACATGCGGATTACCACTCTTTGGGAAGGACTTATTTTCCTGGGGTAAATCTTAATGAATTTAATGAACGAGTTAAAGCCGAGATTGAAGCCGATATTGATATCGATTTTAAAGCAGGCTACGAAGGGATTAAACAACTTCCAAAGGGAGCTCGTTTTGGTGTTTATATAGCATACGTGTATTACTACAGTTTATTTAAAAAGATTTGTAACACACACGCTGATATCATTCTGAATGAGCGCGTGCGCATTTCGAACAAAAGAAAGTATGGTTTGTTAATTAGTTCATACGTTAGACACACGATCAACTGGATATAAGACAATACAAATGCTTGAACAAGTTATCCTGGTCGATTCGGATGATAATCCGATTGGGCTGATGGAGAAAATGGAAGCTCACCGAAAGGCGAAACTGCATCGCGCATTCTCTGTTTTCGCCATGAACGACAACAACGAAATTTTACTTCAAAGACGTGCCCTACACAAATACCACAGTGGTGGACTCTGGACGAATACGTGTTGTTCTCATCCTAGGGACGGAGAAACTGTTGAAAAAGCCGCCACAAGAAGATTGATGGAGGAGATGGGTTTTACCTGTTCGGTCAAACGTGTTTTCTCATTCGTCTACAAAGCAGAATTGGACAATGATTTAACTGAGCATGAGCTAGACCATGTCCTCATTGCCCGTTACAACGAAGATCCAAATATTAACTCTGAAGAAGTCGATAGTTTTGACTGGAAATCAGTGGATTGGGTGGCTGAAGACATGAAAGCTCATCCTGAGAAGTACACTGAATGGTTCAAAATCATCTATGACCGATTCTTAAAGTATTGGCATAATGAAAATCACGGTATGTAGACGAGCACATTTTAATGCCGCACATAGGTTGCACAATCCGGAACTGAGCGCTGCGGAAAATGCAGCCACATTTGGAAAGTGTAATAATGAGTACTATCACGGTCACAACTATGAACTCATTGTTCATGTTACAGGGGATGTCGATCCAAAGACTGGATACCTTATAGATATGAAAGTCCTCCGAGATCATATCAAACACGAGGTGGAAGACTATTTAGATCATAAAAATCTGAACGTACAAGTAGAAGAGTTTAAAACGCTCAACCCTACCGCAGAGCATATTGCTTATGTCATCTGGAATAGGTTGAAAAGCGCCCTCAATACTCACCTAGAATTAAAAGTGACGCTTTACGAGACGCCACGTAACTACGTTGAATACAGCGGTAAATAAAAGTATTATGACACACCAAGACAAGAATTTCACAGCTGAAGAGCTAGAGCAAATTGTAGAAGCGCACATGGGCACTTCAGTGGAGACACCTCTCAGAGACGACGCCTTTGAACTTTCAGACGATGAAAAAATCATACAAATAGAGTCGAAGTTTCGTGATATCATGAATATCCTAGGGTTAGACTTAACTGATGACAGTTTGAACGGTACACCGCATCGTGTTGCTAAGATGTACGTAAAAGAGGCTTTCTCTGGTCTAAACCCGGCCAATAAGCCAGACATGAAGTTGTTTACGAATAAGTATGCCTACAACGAAATGTTAATCGAGAAAAACATCACAGTACACTCTCATTGCGAGCACCACTTCGTACCCATTCTCGGAGTATGTCACGTTGCATACATTCCTAACGGCCGCGTTGTAGGCTTAAGTAAATTGAATCGCATCGTTCGGCACTATGCCAAGAGGCCTCAAGTTCAAGAGCGTTTAACCCGTCAAATTGCTGAGGCACTTATGGAGGGCTTAGATACTAAAGACGTTGCAGTATATTTAGATGCTGAACACTTATGTGTTAAAACCCGTGGTATTGAAGACAACGGCAGTTCGACTATTACGATGTCTTTCCATGGAGAATTTGAAAAAGACATGAACAAAAAAGCATTTCTCGAGTCATTTAGATGATGAAAGAAGTATGTGTTTTTTGGTTTAGACGCGACCTTAGGCTGGAAGACAACGCCGGACTTTGGAAAGCACTGAAAAGTGGACATCCTGTGGTGCCTATTTTCATTTTTGATAGAAACATCTTAGATAAACTTGAGGATAAATCTGATGCTCGAGTTTCGTTCTTACATAAACGATTAACTGAGTTACAATACCAGTTAATAGGGATGGGTAGCTCTTTACATGTATTCTATGGCACGCCAGAAGAGGCAATGAACACCCTTAGTCAAACGTACACTGTAAAAAGTGTATTTCTTAATCGCGACTATGAACCCTATGCTCGTGAACGAGATGAGAATGTTTACAACTACTGGAGTGAGCATAATGTTCCCGTGGTCGGAGCGAAAGATCATGTGATTTTCGAAAAGAATGAAGTAGTGAAAGGGGACGGCACACCGTATTTAGTGTTTAGCCCATACGGTAAGGCCTGGCGTAAAAAACTGACTGACTATTATGCGAAGGCTTATCCCAACGCCAAGTATTTTAAAAATTTCCTCAAACAACAGCCAATCGGTATTCCTACATTAGCATCCATGGACTTTACAGGTACTGAGGTTTCACTGCCATCTTCCAAAGTAGACGAAAGTATTATCAAAACCTACGATGCTACGCGGAATTTCCCTGCCAATGAAAAGGGAACGACACGACTTGGTATGCACTTAAGATTCGGATCAATCTCGGTGCGAAGTCTTCTGCGTAAGGGTCTAGTCGGTAACGACACCTTCGTTAACGAACTCATATGGCGAGATTTCTTCCAAATGGCTTTATACTACTTTCCTAATAGTCGTGAGAAGGCAATTAAACCAAAATACGACCTCATTCCTTGGGAGACCAATATGAATCATTTTAAGGCATGGTGCAAGGGAATGACAGGATATCCTATTGTAGACGCTGGTATGAGAGAATTAAATACAACTGGATACATACATAATCGTGTACGTATGATTGTTGCGAGTTTTTTAACAAAACATCTACTTATCGACTGGCGTTTAGGTGAGCGTTATTTTGCTGAAAAACTTTTGGACTTTGACTTGGCCAGTAACATTGGTGGGTGGCAATGGGCCAGCGGATCCGGTTTAGATGCCGCACCATATTTCAGAGTATTCAATCCTACGTCTCAACTTGAAAAGTTTGACAAACAGCTTAAGTACGTCAAGCGTTGGGTGCCAGAATATGGGACTGCAAAGTATCCTGAGCCTATTGTTGAACATAAATGGGCTCGAGAAAGGTGTCTTGACCGATTTAAGACAGCATTATCAAAGGCCTAAACTCAATGAGCTTCGCCCGTATAGCCGAAAAGTTTTTTATCTCTAATCACGTGGTGAACATATTCCGGTAGACAATCGGACCAACCTTCTTCACCAGCGCGAATTTGATTTAAAACTTCTCGTGAAAAGATGTTAGTTATATTGTGATCAAAGTCTTCGATGTCAAGGATTCTATTATGGAAGATTAGATAGTCGATTATAGGTCTAAAACGAGGATGCACTTCTGCATTTTCTTTACGCATTATTTTCTCCTCATTATCGTAATCTATGAATGGATAGACTAGAATCTTTAGGTCTTTAGAGAAAATTCTCCCAAATGCCTCTAATATTCCTCCTTGTAGACCACGGTAATATTTGTCTTTAAACAACTCAGTTAAATTGTTTACCCCCATAACGAGTCCTTGACGCTTTCTGGAAAAACGACCAAAATAGTCTACAAGTTTATAGTATTCTTGATAGTTAGAAATCAGTACCGTTTGACCAAGAGCACATAAGATTTCGGCTCGGTCTAAGAAATCTTGCTCATCGAGTTCTCCGTCGGCTAGTAAATTGTTCAGAGTAATTTCCCACAACACCACAGTGTTATTCGCATCAACTTTTTTATCCTTTGTAAACATATCATATCCACATTTTATCATATCCATGTTTACCTTGGTCACTGGTCTAAAAGAACCACGCATTGCTAATACATGCTTCTTGTAAAGTAGTTCAGCGGGTAATAAGTTGTTTCCCTGAGGCCCGAATATAACCGCATCGGTGTATCCATTTTTAATCAACTGTAGAGACATTAAGCGGTTGTCTACTTCAGAAAAATCAGGTCCATTGAAGTTGATCAAGTCAATCTCAATAGCGTCCTTATCGATGTTGTCGTAAAGACTTTCTAAAAAGAGCTTGGAATCTTCATAGAACTTGTATGCTCCATAAATAAGGTTAGTCCCAAGGCGCCCGACCGTTTCCTGTTGGTGCTTGGCTTCGTTTTCGTGTAAGCGAAAGTGAAGAATAATGTCGTTAGTCTCTTTATTAGGCGAAGTTTGAAAACGGATACCCATCCAACCATGACCCTTAAAGGTTTTAGTAAAATTTATAGTTGCTACAGTATTAGCGTAAGCGAAGTAAATCTTACTTGGGTGCTCGGCTCTATCAAGACGCTTTTCGATTAAACCGTATTCATGACGCAACATTTTTTGCAATCTACTTTGAGTGACATATCGATTATCTTCTTCAATGCCATATATGTCATCCGAAAAAGCCTTGTCATAGGCACTCATTGCCTTCGCAATGGTACCAGATGCTGCTCCAGCCCTAAAAAATTCACGGACCGTCTCTTGACCTGCACCAATTTCTGCGAAAGTACCGTAGATATCGGAGTTTAGATTGATTTTTAGCGCTTTTTGCGCAGTAGTATGGATTGTTCTTGGCGTCATTAATCCTGCTGAGATAAGTTATTGGTGCTAATTTAAAACTTCCTAACTTCGATATGTCCGTTTTTCTCAAGGAAAATCAACAAAATGTAGACCAAATGAGCAATAAAAGTGGAACGCTATATTTCTTGGGCACAGGAACATCGCAGGGCGTACCAGTAATAGGCTGTTCTTGTGAGGTCTGTACCAGCCAAAATCCTAAGGATAGCCGAAGCAGAAGTTCGGTTCATATAGTGTTTAATGGTATTCATCTTCAAATCGATGCTGGACCCGATTTTAGACAACAAATGATCGATGCAGGGCTAACTCATGTGGATGCAGTGCTGTTTACACACGAGCACCAAGATCATATAGCTGGCCTCGATGATACTCGGCCCATAATCTTTAGAACCGGGAATGAAATGTTGATATATGCCCAGCAACGTGTAATAAACAGAATCAAGAAGGTCTACGACTATGCATTTGAGCCACAGCAATACCCTGGTGCACCCAGAATACATGCTACCTATATCGATGACGGTCAGAAGTTTAGTGTGAGAGGAGTACAAATTCAGTCTCTTCCTGTGATTCACGGAAGACTACCCATCTTGGGATATCGTGTAGGAGGGTTAGCATATTTGACAGATACTAACTTCATACCAGAGTCTACCTACGACTTGCTTAAAGATTTAGAGGTATTGGTTATTGACGCCTTACACCACAGAAATCATTTCAGTCATTACACTCTTGAACAAGCCATTGAACAAGCAAAGGAAATAGGAGCAAAACGAACATACTTTATCCATATGAGTCATTACATGGGACTCCATGAGGCTATTTCCAGTAAGCTTCCGGAAAATATGTTCTTGTCCTTTGATGGACTAGAAATTCAATTTGATTAAGCGTGACGCGATAAGTAGGTTCCTTTGACGAAAACTCCCTTAATATAGTTGTTTACTTCTAGACCTTTGAATGGATTATTGAAGGCCTTGGATGCCGTGGCTGTGATTTGTTCAATTCCTGAAGCTATGATGGTAAATTCAGCCGTTGCACCTTCTTGGATAATCAACTCTGGAAGATTTAGTAACGATCTTGGCACTGAACTTAATTTTTCTTGAAGTAATTCGCGTGAGGCATTATAACGGTCAAGTAATACGCTCACTGCACCTTCGAGACCAGCCATGCCAAATTCCGCATTATCGAACTCGCATTGCTTTTGCTCAATATCCTTTGGAAGATGATCGACTGCAATACAATCTATAGTACCATCTAAAACAGCCTCCCATAAGACACTTCGTTCTTCATCTGTACGGATTGGTGGAGCCACTTTTAGTGCAGTATTGTAGTGCTCTAAATCTTCATCGGTGAAGATCAGGTGATGAATATTAACACTCGCAGTTATATTCAAACCTTTCGATTTTGCTTCTCGAATGCACTCGACACCTTTTATGGTACTCACTGAGGAGATGTGCATAGCACCTTCGGTATATTCAAGAATATTTAAATCACGCTGTATTTGGATACTTTCTGCAACTACAGGAATTCCGCTTAATCCAATGTAGGTGCTTGTTGCACCTTCATTCATATTTCCGTTCGCACTCAACTCGTGGTTCTCAGGGTGAACCATTACTCTACCAAACGTCTTGGTATACAAAAGCCCCAATTTCAAAAGACTGGCGTTTGATACGCCTTGCTTGTAATCACCGAATAGATGAATACCTAACTGATTCATCTCAAACATCTCGCTCAGCTCTTCTCCCTTACGTTCTTTAGATAATGTTCCTACTGGTACCAAGTGTACCGGGAGGGATTCCGATTTATTAAGGATAAACTCGATTCCTGTTTTGCTCTCGTAGTGCGGATGTCCATTACTAACTACGCCTACAGCTGTAAAACCGCCAAATGCAGCCGCTGCTGAACCACTTAATAAGTCTTCAGATTCTTCGTTACCTGGTTCTCCTAGATCTGAGTGTAGTTCTGCAAAACCAGTTGTGAGCCAACAGCCTTTTAAATCAATGACGCCTTGAGCTTGTTCCGATGCTAGAGTTCCTATGGCTTCTATTTGATCATCATTAACAAGAATGTCGAGCTCCTGTCCGTTGTAAGGACTTTTAATATCAATGATTAGTGCATTTTTAAATAGAAGCTTCATCGAGATTAGATTTTGACAAAAATAAGAGCAATTAGCGCGCAAAGCAACGCCAATAACAAGTACAATTTTTCATTCAACAAATTAGCTCTAAACCCTTGTGCATACTGACTTTCTTGGTGATCAATGACTTTAACACCATTATTATTAACATGTGTTTGATAAAAATCTAGACCCAAGAAAGGCACATATTCAAGTTGTTGTCTGCTACCTAATGACCATTGATTAATAGCCCTGTAGTATGGATGCAACCAATCTTTGGGCATAAATCCTTGTCGATATGCACCATTATTCATCACTGCCACTACCGTTCCATTTACACGCAGCATAGCACCCTTTTCAAGTTCAATAGCATCATAATGGTGTGCCTCTGGCCAAGCATTTTGAAGAGAAGGTCCAATAAAAAAGCTGGAATAGAAAGGATGTTTCAATTCCGGAATGGAAATACTGTTTTTTTGATTTTGAGTTCCTTTTGAAAATTGAACTAATTTTCCCGTAAAGTCATCAAGGGCTGGGGGTATGAAGTCAAAACCTATGAGAACGACAGCATTGAATCTAGTATAATCTAAAACTAGATCACTAGCGTAATTAAGTACCGTATCCTCTTCGTTAATAAATTCATTCACAGGATATTGTAAATCATTAATCAATACAAGACGACGCCCTTTTGAATTGGAGCCCCAAAAGAATAAATCATCCTCAGGTATAGAATCATGTGCTATATCCAGAACAATATTTTGGCCTTTGGTTAATTCTTCTAAGGAAATCCGGTATGTAGAATCAATCCGGTTATCCGCGACCTTACCATCCTTCTTTAAATTGACTACTCCAAGTCCGTCCCATTGAAAAAACAACTCACCAAGAGCGTTTGCTTCCATAGTAATTGGCGTGCTTAACTGGATTTGTCTGGTTGGAATCCAAGCAGGTGAATAGATTGCTTCATCAAAACCATAACTCAATAGAAGGGCATCGGATACAGGTACTAGCGGGGCAAGAGTGGACGATATATTGTCGAACAAGGCAAAAACAGCAGCCTTTTCAGATGTACCTAAATATGTACCTTGCCGATCGTACAATTGATAAAAGCCATCTTCGAGGTTTTCAATGAGCCCAGGCAGCCATAAATCACGTGCTGTCCATTTCGAAGGGTAGTTGTCCACCTGAATTACTTTAGTACTTAATACAGAACGTGGTGCAGAGAGTGAAAGCACTACGAAAACTATCATCAATATTCTAAGCAAAAGAACAATTAGGTCCTTTAATCGAGATTTACTTCTTCGGGAAGGGTTGTCCTTAGAAAGCCATAGCAATGAAGGAATAACTTTAATCTTCCTTGTTCGAATACCGAAAAAATGTATCCAAACAGGTACCACTATAAGTAAAAAACCCCATAGCCATTGTGGTCTCGCGAATTCCATTAGTGAAGTATTCGGTCTAAGAATTTAAACGTCTCTGCGTAGGCCGTTTCGAGATCATTAGAAAGCTGATGGTTTACCACAACGTGTTCTTTCGCACCCGTTACTACCCATTTTTTTAGTCCACCTAACGCATCATGCATAACTTTCGCTTTGGCTACATCAATTACATAGTCTTGATGATCCTCATCCTCGTACCAAACCATATTTAATACTGGAACTTCTATTTTATTTAGCTCTTGCTCTGAAACAGCAGTCTCCACGAGATGCTGCATCTGAACTACACTCTCCCAGGTGTAAGACATTGGTTTACAAATGATACGAATACTGTCAGAGCGTTCGGGCACTATTCTAAAATCGCTGCCTGAAATGGCTTTTATTAAATGTAAACCCCATGGACCATTGATCAAAGTGGAGCTTGGGTCTGGAAGTCCCATATTCGGACTATAATTGATAACAGCAGCTACGTCATCAGGAAAAAGCATCGCTAGTCTTAAAGCTAATAATGAACCGGTTGAGCATGAACCTAAAACCACTTTTTTGCCTAATTTTTTCGCCAAAGAAAAGTCATAGAGTGCCTTTGCCCAGGCGGCTTCGGCTGTAAAAGTAGACATTCGTGTTTCATCATTTTCTTTTAGTCCATGACCAGCCATTCGATTATATAAAGCGTTCATACCGTATGCCTTGGGCAATGCATAACGAAAAGTATCGCCCTCGTGTTTGGTCGCGCTGAAACCGTGGAGATAAAGGAAAGCCCAGTGAGTCTGTCTTAAGGAATCGTTCCATAATATTTCTGTGTACGCACATTCTAAAGCATTATGCTGTCTTTCAAAATTGGCTATTGAATCCTCTAACTCGTCAAAAGCGGAGGCAAGAACAGGCAATTCACTCAAGTAAACCGGGTGAGCAGGTTTTGGACCTGCCAAAAACAAAATGGCTAGAATTCCTATGACCGTAAATAGTATTATCAATATTCTTTTCATCAGTCGACTGATTTTGCTTTGTCTAATGAAATCGGGAATATTCCTGTACCATCGTTTAATCTTAATCTTCCAACAAAAGTGTGTACTTCATCGGTTAGGTATTTCTCTTTATTTTCTAGCAACAACTCCATAACACTTTCAGGGCCACTGGCACCACAGAAAAAGCAGCTGGCAAATGGAAACGCACTGAGCGCGTATTCATCACCGATTACGTCAAGTGCGATGATGTAGCCTGTAATTTTAATCTCCTCGCCGTCCAGTTTATTCAAATCTTCTGTAAAAATGGGAGCTAGGAGCCATGCGGCAGATTCAGCGTCATAAACCTCTTCAAATTGTAATCGTTCGAAGGTGCTCCATTTTATCTTGACTTGGGAAAAAGCTGTATTTCCCAAGAGTACTAAAACGAGAAACATCAACTTTTTCATCCTGCAAATTCTGTTTGTTGAAGTATGAAAAACAAACGAAACGGATCATCGGCATTGAAGACTAAGGTACCTTTGACCACTACGAATTGATCCGTGATTAAGTCATCAGGGCGTTCCTTGAATACGAGTTCAACTACTGTATTAGGTGCCGCATTACCGCAAAAGAAGCATGAAGAGAAGGCGTATCTTGACAATGCATATTGATTGCCTTGAACATCAACAGGCACTAAATAGCCTTGAATGACTACTTCAGTATTCTTGTATTTATTGAGCCATATTGGAAATTGGGGCTCGTAGAGACCATCAGGAGTCGTGGAGTACGGAACGGCTAGTATCTCCCACGGCAAAACCTGCTGTGCATTAACATTGAGACTTATTACAACAAAAAATAATGCTATTAAATTTTTCATGAACGCTTGGAATGAAAGATACCAAGTATTAGAACTACAAGTAACGGTAGTAAAATCAAGCCATGTTCCTTATGCAAGTAAAAGCTTGACAAGCTGCGTAAGACTAAATAAGAAACTATTACGCCCATAGAAACGGCTATAATTGATAAACCTTGTTGCAACCAAAAAATTTCTAACTCTGGTAATTTCTGCAATGTGTAAAAGCGCTTTGACTCTTTCTCAGTTCCATTTAGATAGGCTATTATGAATACAAACATTAGCAATAGTACCACTGGCACGACAATGCTGTACCTTTTTATAGTAGCAAGGGTTGGTGCCCATTGCTTCTGTAATTGAGCAAAGATGAAGACCGGAAAAGCTCCTTGTTCATTTGGACGTTGATCAAAGACTCTTGGTAACATGACGAGTGCTGATTTGCTCTTCAGTCGTAACATAAGGGCTGTTATATCTTCTCTACCTTTACTATTGTGCATTGCGTAATACGCAGACGTTGTGGTGAAAAAGGCCTGTTGGTCCGCGTTTCTTGGGGCTTGTACAAGTCCAACAATTCGTAAATAATGATGGTCATGCTTCTCACCACTTGAAGCTCCACCGTGCGAGGAATGAAGTTCATCGCCAATGCTCAATCCTAGTGCTTCAGCCAAGGATTCATCTACGACCACGTCTGCGTCGCCATTGGGCAAATGACCCTCAACAAGATTGATCTTCATCCAATCAAAATAATCAAGCGAAGTCCCTATGAGCGGGTAGCCTTTAACATTGTCACCTATAGATATAGGGCAAGAGGCCGCTACCATTGGGTGTTTCTCCCAATAGTCAGAGATAGTGCTATCAATATTTCCAGTTGGATTCTCTATTCTGAACAATGTACTTGCAACGATCTGTAACGGTGATCCTTTATAACTAACGATCACATCTGCATATTGTGCACTCTCAGTCCACTTATTGAAAATGTATGATTCCGTAATTCGAGCAGCATAAAAACCGCTGCCAACAAGAACTGTGAGTAGAGTGAGTATTGCATATTGAATGCCTTTAGCACGTAATTGACCCCTCAAAACTGCTCTTAATCTGCTCATAGCTGCCAAGTTTTAGCAGTACTGAAGTACTTTTTCATTCTAGGATCGTGGGTGACAGCCAAAATAGTAGTGAGGTCCGATTCCTTTAATTTTTTATCTATTAATTCAAATAGAAGGACAGCAAGATCATCGTCAAGAGCGCTGGTAGGTTCATCCAAAAGAAAAACAGAGCTATCTAAGCTTAGGGTTAGGGCCAATGAAAATCTTTGTAACTGCCCAACGCTCAATTCATTGGGGTATTTATATGAATGTCTCTCAAGCTGTAATTGGTGCATTAAGTTCTCCGCAGCAGGACCACCGAATTGCCTCAATTGTACACCTAATTTTAAATATGGAATCCAAGTATTTTGCTGTGGCATCATGGCCGTTTTCTTCTTTGGCCAATTCTCAAACGCATCTTCAACGAGTAATTCACCGTGAAGAGACCTAAGTAAAGTTGTCTTACCACTACCCGAAGGACCGGTAAACAAAATGATACCCTGGCTCCATTCCAAATAAGGGTAGTCTATTATTTTAGTACCAACGGTTACTCTCATAAATACAAGTAAATTAGATAAATACCGAGTATTGTTAGTGTGTAAAGCAACTTTATTGCCATGCCGCTAAATACGCCTAGAACTGCATAAATGCTTGCACGTACACTTTTTGTAGCATCTAAAGTAATCGAGAATTCACCAATAAAAGCTCCTAAAAAGGCGCCCAAAAAAAGGCCTGGACCAGTAAATAATGACAATACCATTCCTATCAGTGCTCCGTTGGATGCCCTTTTTGACGCTCCAGATGTCTTGGTCAAATATGCCGGCATAAAAAAGTCAATGAGAAAGATCAATATTCCACTAACAACAAAGAACCAGAATACTATACCATTTAGTTGGTGAGAAATTAGAGCGAGAAGTAGCGCGACGGATGTAAGAATAGGCCCTGGAACTATTGGAATAACCGCACCTGCGATACCTGCAATCAATAAAATCCAGATCAATAGTTCCATAAGGATAAATATAGAACAAAGCGTGGAGGTTAAACCAGCCTATTAGCTAATTTGCTGATGTGAAATATGTAATAGTAGACATAGAAACAACAGGGGGGAGACCCTCGGGCAATGATATCACCGAAATAGGAATAGTCCATGTTGAAAATAAGAAGATTACACATAAGTGGTCTTCACTTGTCAAGCCTGATAGATCTATCCCGTATAACATTCAATTACTCACGGGTATTGATAATGATATGGTTGCTAATGCCCAAACTTTCAAAGATTTAATTCCTGAGCTCCTCACGCAATTGTCTGGTGATGTATTTGTAGCGCACAGCGTGAACTTTGATTATAGTTTTATTGATCGTGCTTTCAGAGAGTGTGGGACACCTTGGCGAATGGATAAATTGTGTACGGTTAAATACAGCCGTGCGATGTTTCCTGAATTTGGTCGCTATTCTCTTTCAAATTTAGCCCGACAATTAGAGGTTGAAAACGACAATCCGCACCGTGCCCTTAGTGATGCTTTGTGTGCTGCTGAAGTCCTTATCCATTGCATGAATGCAGATTACGACGAAAAGATGCTGACCGATCCTAAAATTGGCCTTTTAAGACGTATACAGATGCCCGATCATTTGCCCAATGAGCAATATGACAATCTACCCAAGAGCTTTGGTGTATATCAGTTTAAAGATGCTTTTGGCTTGCCCTTGTACATAGGCAAGGCCAATAATATTAAGCAACGTATTACCCAGCACTTCTCAACACAACAAGAGACCACCAAGTACCAGCGATTGATGAAAGAGTGTCATTCCTTGGATTATACCCTGTTACCCAACGAAACACTTGCATTGATATATGAGGACCATAAGATTAGAGAACATTGGCCTCCATTGAACAAGGCGCAGAAGAAGCAGTCTCTCAAGTTTGGGTTGTATGCTTTCGAAAATGGGAAGGGAGAAATCAAATGGGTGGTTCAAAAGGCAATAGGGAGCGGGGCGCTCCGAAAATTTGGTTCTTACGTAAGTGGACAAACTTGGCTTTCGAATTACCTTCAAGAAGCGGAGTGTAACGGATGGAGCAGCAAGGAAGCTCTGGCACTGTTAAGATCGTCAAATCAAAAATCGTGGATCATCGAATTATCCGAGGGTGGTGCTGTGTTCATAGAAAAAGGAAACCTTGTTGGTATATACCTGGAAAATGATTTTTTACATCAAAAAGAATGGGTGAGGGAGCACTTTATTACGGTACGTCCATCACCCATGCTAAATGCTATCGGACACAAACTCACTGAAGAACAGGCCAATGCTATTATCGAAATCTAAGCTTTGTCCTTCGTCGAATCTTCTGTCGACTCTGGCAGTGCCTCGGGAGTCTCGTCAGTTATTTCCTCTTTACCTTTTATAATCTCGAAGGTTAACGATTTGTCTTTGAGGTCAATGATTACTTCGTCTCCCTCGTTGAGTCGCTTACCTATGATTCTTTCCGCTAGCGGATCTTCAATGAGCTTTTGTAAGGCGCGAGCTAGAGGACGCGCGCCAAAGGCTTCATCAAAACCTTCATCAGCAACAAAGTCTTTGGCTTCTTCACTCAACGAAATTTTATAGCCTAATTCGGCCACACGAGAAAGCAAACCTTTCAATTCGATATCTATGATTTCGTGGATATCCTCTCTGGTGAGGGAATTAAAGAGTACGACGTCATCGATTCGATTTAAGAATTCTGGTGCAAAAGCCTTTTTCAACGCGCTCTGTATAACACCTTTCTCCAAATTCTGCTTGTTCTGGTCCCTTGTTGTCGTGCCAAAACCAACACCTGTACCGAAGTCCTTCAGCTGACGCGAGCCAAGGTTAGAAGTCATTATAATTATAGTATTCTTGAAATCAACTTTACGACCCAGACTATCAGTGATTTGACCGTCATCTAATGCCTGAAGAAGGAGGTTGAACACATCTGGGTGTGCTTTTTCAATTTCATCGAGTAAAATGACTGAATACGGTTTGCGACGAACACGTTCGGTTAATTGGCCACCTTCTTCATACCCAACGTATCCCGGAGGCGCGCCAACAAGGCGCGAGATAGCAAACTTTTCCATGTATTCGCTCATATCTATGCGAATCATGTTGTCTTCATTATCGAAGAGTAATTCAGTCAATTTTTTTGCCAACTGCGTTTTTCCTACACCGGTAGGCCCTAAGAAAATGAACGAGCCAATAGGTTTCTTCGGATCTTTTAGTCCAGCTCTGTTACGTTGAATAGCTCTGACAATCTTCTTGACAGCCTCATCTTGACCGATAACACTGGCCTTAAGTAAGTCCTCCATTTCAGCCAAGCGATCCATCTCTTGAGCCGCTACACGCTGTACTGGCACACCTGTCATCATGGCAACAACCTCTGCTACTTGCTCTTCATCGACCGTCTTTTTATTTAACTTTAAACTTTTTTCCCATTCAATGCGCGCATTATCTAGTAGCGCCTGTACGTTCTTTTCGTCGTCTCTTAACTTAGCTGCTTCCTCGTAGCGTTGTGATTTAACTACACGTACTTTTTCTTCCTTAATCTTATCTAGCTCCTCTTCAAGTTTTGTAATCTTGGTTGGCACTTCAATATTAGAAATATGAACTCTTGACCCGGCTTCATCTAAGGCATCAATTGCTTTGTCAGGTAAGAAACGGTCGGCTATGTAGCGTTGTGTGAGCTTCACACATGCCTGAATAGCCTCGGGTGTATATATTACGTTGTGGTGCTCTTCGTATTTATCCTTAATGTTATTGAGAATTTGAGTCGTTTCCTCAGGTGAAGTAGGGTCTACAGTAACTTTCTGGAATCTACGCTCAAGCGCACCGTCTTTCTCTATGAATTGACGGTATTCATCTAGGGTAGTGGCTCCTATACATTGGATTTCACCGCGTGCTAATGCTGGCTTGAACATGTTGGACGCATCTAGTGAGCCTGTAGCCCCACCGGCACCTACTATAGTATGTAGCTCATCAATAAAAAGAATGATATCATCGTTCTTTTCCAATTCATTCATCAATGCTTTCATTCGCTCCTCAAATTGGCCACGGTACTTCGTGCCAGCGACCAAAGAAGCAAGGTCAAGACTAACAACTCGCTTATCAAACAGTACGCGACTGACCTCTTTATTGACAATACGCAACGCTAAGCCCTCAGCAATGGCACTTTTTCCTACACCAGGTTCTCCTATTAGCAGGGGGTTGTTTTTCTTGCGACGACTTAAAATTTGACTTACTCGTTCAATTTCTTTCGAGCGCCCTACCACCGGATCTAGTCTGTTTTGCTCGGCCGCCTTGGTGAGGTCTTTTCCGAAGTTATCAAGAACCGGTGTCTTTGACTTTTCCTTCCTACCCTGTTGCGAAGATCCACCTGAAGAACTTCTGCGAGAAGAACTACTTTCATCAAATTCACTACCGTCGTCATAGCTCATTGATGGTGACGCTGAAGAAGAGGGGAGTTCATTTTCTAAATGATTGTTCTGGTATTCGCCTTTTACGGCATCGTAAGAGGCACCCATTTGAGACATTACTGAACTGATTGGGTCGTTATCGTTACGGAGTATACATAAGAGCAAATGAGGAGTTCTAATCACAGGGCTTTGAAAAAGCTTTGCTTCTAAGAATGTTGTTTTTAACGCTTTTTCTGCTTGACGCGTTAGCGGTAGGTTTTTGCCTGTACCAGGCGCGCTCGTTGCGTAAGGGGCTGCAATACCCTCTACTTTATTTCGAACATTGCTTAAATCCAGTCCTAAATCCCTGAGAATGGCAACAGCTGTACCTTCTCCGTCACGAAGGATTCCCAGGAGCAAGTGTTCTGTGCCAATGTAATCGTGTCCTAATCTCAAAGCTTCTTCCTTACTGTAGGTGATTACATCGCGAACTCTCGGGCTAAAATTTTCTTCCATAGTGCTAACTATTAATGGGAATATGTATTGATCACAAAACGTGCCATGATATCAAGAACCAATCTAATCACATTTTCTATGACAACATTACTTGCTAAGGTAAGGTTTTGTTAACATCGATTTGTGGATAAATGAAGTAACTCTGTCACTGTTCATCTGCGGGTGCGACGGGTCGAAAAGCTATATTTGAAGATTACCTAAAAACCGGGGGCGGCCCCACTTAAATACTGACAATATGGCGCAGGGAGAAAGAATAATTCCCGTAAATATTGAGGAGCAAATGAAAAGCTCGTATATCGATTACTCGATGTCGGTCATTGTATCGCGTGCTCTACCTGATGTGCGTGATGGATTGAAGCCTGTACACCGACGCGTGCTATTTGGAATGCACGACATGGGTGTAACGAGCACTAAAGCTTACAAGAAATCTGCAAGGATTGTCGGAGATGTACTCGGTAAGTACCACCCGCACGGTGATAGCTCAGTGTATGATACAATGGTCCGTATGGCTCAAGACTGGTCTTTGAGATATATGCTCGTGGACGGGCAAGGAAACTTTGGATCAATCGATGGTGATTCTCCGGCAGCAATGCGTTATACCGAAGTACGCATGCGTAAGATTGCAGAGGATATGTTGTCTGATATTGACAAGGATACCGTTGACTGGCAGTTAAACTTTGATGACTCCCTTAAAGAGCCAACTGTTTTGCCAACACGCATTCCAGGTTTATTAGTAAATGGAGCTTCGGGTATCGCTGTAGGTATGGCGACAAATATGCCGCCACACAATCTTACTGAAAGTATTAACGCTATCAATGCGTATATCGATGACAACGCTATCGAAATTGATGGTCTGATGCAACACATAAGTGCTCCTGATTTCCCAACAGGTGGCACAATCTATGGTTATGAGGGTGTTAGGGATGCATTCCATACTGGACGAGGTCGTATTGTACTGCGTGCCAAAGCGACTATTGAAGAAGTTAAGGGACGCGAATGTATCATCGTCACCGAAATTCCTTACCAGGTCAACAAGGCGGACATGATCAAGAAAACTGCTGATCTAGTCAACGACAAGAAGATTGAGGGCATTTCAGATATCCGTGACGAGAGTGATCGTAAGGGTATGCGTATCGTGTATGTACTTAAGCGCGATGCTGTACCTAATGTTGTTTTAAATAAACTATTCAAGTATACACAGCTACAAAGCTCATTTTCAGTTAACAACATTGCACTAGTGAACGGCCGTCCAGAGCTGTTAAACTTAAAGGCAATGATTAAACACTTCGTAAATCATCGTCACGAAGTAGTAGTTCGTCGTACAGAGTATGAATTACGTCAAGCAGAAAAAAGAGCACACGTTCTTGAAGGTTTACTCATCGCCATTGATAACCTTGATGAGGTAATCAAGCTTATTCGTGGTTCTGCGACACCAGAGGAAGCACGGAACGGATTGATGTCGGAATTCAAATTGAGTGAAATCCAGGCGAAAGCAATCCTTGATATGCGTCTACAGAAGCTTACTGGTCTTGAAAGAGACAAGATAAAAGCGGAGTATAAGGAGCTGATGAAAACTATTGAGTATTTGAAGAGCATTTTGTCTGACAGGACAAAGCGTATGGAGATTATTAAAGATGAACTCGTAGAAATGAAGGAGAAGTACGGTGATGATCGTCGTACTGATATCGAATATGCTGGTGGAGATGTGAGTATTGAGGATATGATTCCTGATACGGAAGTAGTCATTACTATTTCTCATGCTGGCTACATCAAGCGCACACCACTCTCAGAGTACAAAAAACAAAACAGAGGTGGAGTAGGAGCAAAAGCAGCTTCAACTCGAGACAAGGACTTTATTGAGAATGTATTTGTGGCTACAAATCACCAGTACATGTTGTTCTTCACCGAACTTGGTCGTTGTTTCTGGATGCGTGTATTCGAAATTCCGGAAGGAACGAGGCAAAGCAAGGGTAGGGCGATTCAAAACCTTATTAACATCCCTCAAGACGATAAGGTATTGGCATTTATTAATGTTTTGAACCTCAAAGACGAAGAGTACATTAATAATCATTTTATTGTTATGTGTACAAAACAAGGTATCATTAAGAAGACTTCGCTAGAGGCCTACAGTCGTCCGCGTGTTAATGGTATCAATGCAATTACCATTCGTGAAGGGGACACCCTACTTGAGGCTAAATTGACCAATGGTGAACAAGACATTATGATGGCTGTTCGTAGCGGTAAAGCCATTCGATTCCCAGAAGGTAAAGTGCGTTCAATGGGACGCAATGCTTCGGGCGTTCGCGCTATCACCGTAAATTCTGAGAACGATGAAGTCGTAGGAATGGTAGTGGTGAAAGAAGGAGATGGATTCGATGTCATGGTCGTAAGCGAACAAGGCTATGGAAAACGCTCTTCATTGGAAGACTACAGAATCACCAATAGAGGGGGCAAAGGTGTTAAAACCATTACTGTTACCGAAAAAACTGGTGAACTCGTTAGCCTAAAAGCCGTTACGGATGAGGATGATTTGATGATCATTACCAAGAAAGGGACGATGATACGAATGGGTGTAGATACGCTTCGTGTTATGGGTAGAGCAACCCAGGGTGTTCGTTTGATAAGTTTGAGAAAAGGTGATGAAATTGCTTCCATCGCTAAGGTACCGGCTTCTGAAGAGGAAGAGGAAGAGGAAATCGAAGGCGCAGAAGGATTAGAGGCTCCTACGTCCGAATCTCCAGCGTCGGAAAAGTAATTTAATTATGGCGTGGTGTTTGTAGGCGTTGTTATGAATTACATTTACACCACTTAATTAAGAAGTATCAATAATGAAGAAACTACTACTTGCAGTATTGACTTTTGCAACATTGAGCGTTCAGGCTCAGGAGGCACCTAAAGTAACTAGCGCCATTATTGCATTGAGAGGAAACGAAATCGTTGAGGCTAAAGGTTTTATTGACGAAGCAACTACGATTATTAAGGGTAAGAACCCAGCAGAAATTAAAGAGAAAATCATGACAAAGTACTACTACAATCGTGCTTTGATATACGCTCAAATTGCTGGTTCACCAGATGCAGCAATCAAGGTACTTGCAGATGACGCAAACAGCGTTGCTGCTGAAAGTATTTTAGACCTTTTAAAATACGAGAGTACTTTAAAAAAGCCTCGTTACTCTGAAGACGCCATTCGTGAGATTCCTAACATTGCATATAACTACTTAGTAGAAGCTGCAGCAGCATATGAGGCAGGTAATTACGTGGCTTCGTATAATGGGTATATGGCTGCATTTGACTTCAAAAAGAATGAATGGCTAGGGGAGTTTGCACAACTTGATACAGGATTGTTATTCAATGCCGGTATTATCGCAGGTATGTCTGGCGATCAAGAGTCTAGTATTAATGCATTCCGTACTTGTCTAAATTTAGGCTACACTGGAATTACTTACACGGCAACTTATGCTGCTTCGGGTCAACCAAAGCAATATCCAAATAAGGCTGCGATGGAAAAGGAGATTGAACTAGGTTTAGCTTCTGATCCGTTGATTGGAGAAGATGTTCGTCCAAGTGTTTACATCAGCTTGATTAACGCTTACAAGAAGATGGAAAACGCTGAGATGTACGAATCAACATTAACTGAAGCACGTGGTTTATACCCAGAGAATAAGGATTTACTAGATATCCAATTGCAGTCATTCTTAGATAAGAAAGATTACGATGGTGCATTGGCAAATCTGGATGAGGCAATTGCTAAAAACCCAGGTAAAGGTATTTACCACTTTGTAAAGGGAAATATCTTACAAACTGAATTGAAAGATTTGGATGCAGCGCTTATAGAATACAAAGCGGCTTTAGAAGCTGATCCAGAAAATTCTGATGCAATGTATATGTGTGGACTTGTTTACATTGACCGAGCAAACAAAATCACAGAACAAATGAATTCTTTGAGCTTGAGTGAAAGCCGCAAGTATGATTCTTTAAAAAGGAAGCAGAAAGGAGTTTTCGAACAAAGTTTGAGCTACTTTGAGAATGCTCGGGAAATGAACCCTGAGGATTTAGACATTATTCGCGCTTTGGCGGAAGTATATCGTAAAGTAGGTAACTACGAGAAGTCAATGGAAATGAGCGAACGGTTAAAGTAAGTGGGCGCTAGTCGCATAGATAAATCCCGGAGTATTGGTTGGGGTTTTATTGATCGTTTCTCTAACCATATATGTATGAATTATAATATACATTATGTTAAATAGTGTGTTTACAAAGGAGAACGATACTGTTAGTTTGTCGCTGTAGAGTTCTTCCCCTTCTTCATTGTTCTATGGCTTTTGCTGTAATTGTTCGTAGAACGTACCGTATCGTCTTCATAACGCGGATCTGCAATCATTGAAACTTTATACAAGGCAGATGCCTCGACGCTAAAGAATCCAAACTCTTCGGTAACACGGCCCTGTATTTTGTAAAGACCTTTACCACGAAATGGAAACTGCTTGGCGATGTTCGGAAAATGCACACTATCCATATAATCGCCATTCTCGTCTAGGAATGTCGCGAAATTCATGCGTTCACCTTTCGAGGTCTTTGTATCCTTCACCATTACTAGATATCCATAGGCAATGACAAAATGCCCTAGTTTAGACGACAGCTCTAATGCTGTAGTTCCATGTTCTATTTCCTCATCGGCCAATTCAAAGGGGTTACACAGCGGGAATCCAAGAAGTTCGATTTGATCGAAGGTCTCCTCTAGCCTAGTCTGTGTCAATAGTGGCAACTTGTAGTCGTAGTTTTGTGTCGCGCCCTTGAATAGACTAGGAATAGCGGTTACTACATCTTTAGTCGTTCGACCCTTCAACATATGGTGGGCTTCCCAAAGTAACGTCTGCTTGTCTATCCCCGTAAATCGAAAAGCACCAATGCGAATGAGTAGACTTACTTGCTCTATGCCAGCAGGTACACGAGCTATAAAATCAGCCAGATCGGTAAACAGACCTCCATCCTCACGTATTTTGGCAATCTCTACCCCAATATTTTGGTCCAATCCCTGCAATAGCAAAAAACCTAGATAAATCGTCATTCCCGTTACTATGGTGAGATAATCACCGTACTGAACACAAGGCGGTTCAATAGTTCCGCCACTCTTACGTGCCTCGTGAACATAGAACTCCGTCCGATAAAAACCACCAAAATTATTAATGGTAGCCACCATATACTCCAAGGGATAATGCGCCTTCAAATATAAGCTTTGGTAGCTTTCAACGGCATAGGAAGCACTGTGTCCCTTGGCAAAAGCATAGCCTGCAAAGCTCTCAATCTGACGCCAAATTTCACGTGCAAGTTCATCGGTATACCCCCGCTCCTTACAGTTTTTAAAGTATTGATTTTCAATATGTTTAAATTCATCTCTTGATCTAAATTTACCCGACATCCCGCGGCGTAAAACATCGGCTTCACCCAGTGTCAAGCCGGCGAAATAGTGTGCTACTTTTATGACATCTTCTTGATAGACCATCACACCAAAAGTATCTGGCATGATTTCAAGCATTACCGGATGTGCATCCTTGCGTTTTGAAGGATCGGTAAAACGAAGAATATATTCCCGCATCATCCCGCTATTACTCACACCGGGCCTGATAATGGAACTAGCTGCAACGAGCCCTAAATAGGTATCGACTCTAAGTTTAGTTAAAAGCATTCGCATGGCAGGTGACTCTACATAGAAACACCCCGTAGCCTTACCGTTTCTCAATAAATCCTTGACCTTTTCATCCTCTTTGAATCGCTGTAAGTCTCTGATATCAAAAGGTTCCGAATTTTTATGGTTTCTGCGAACCAGGGCCAGTGCGTCCTGAATCTTACTCAGTCCCCGCTGGCTCAAGATGTCAAATTTGTGCAGACCTATATCTTCAGCAACAACCATATCAAACTGGGTCGTCGGAAAACCTTTAGGCGGCATAAAGGTGGCTGTACGGTAATGTATACTGTCGTTCGCTATGAGTATTCCTCCTGCGTGGATGCTCAAGTGACTAGGAAATCCCTTTATATAGGTGCTGTAGCGTAATACAAGGTGTGCAAGATGGTCAAGATCTCCACTGTTGAAATTCCCTATACTGAGCTTATCTATCTCGTGCTTTGGAAGGCCGAACACTTTTCCTAGCTCTCGAACTACTGCTTTATATTGGAATGTATTGTAGGTGGCGAGCAGTGCCGTATTGGGAAAACGCTTAAAAATATATTGAGTGATATCGTCGCGATCACGCCACGAGAAATCGAGATCAAAGTCTGGAGGTGAGGCTCTATAGAGGTTAATGAAACGTTCAAAATACAAGTCAAGCTCAATGGGGTCGACGTCTGTAATCTTCAGCAGGTAGGCGACAATAGAGTTAGCACCGCTCCCCCGCCCTACGTAGAAATAGCCGCGCTTTTGTGCGTAGTTCACGATGTCCCAATTAATCAAGAAATAGGATACAAAGTTCTTTTGCTCAATGAGTTGCAATTCCTTTTCAATCCTTTCACGTACCTTGAAATCTGCTTGAGGATAGCGGTAAGTTAGCCCGTCGTAACACAGCTTCTTCAAGAGCCTTACATCCTTTTTCCTAGAACCAGTGTAGGTTTGAAGGTTCAGTGCGGGTTCGTCTGGCAATTCAACTTGACAGGATTCTAAAACTTGCTGGACATTACGTAGAAGCCACGGATAATCTTTGTATGTCTCTTTCAGCCTCTTATCGTCTAAATAGAGGTCTGTTTCAGAAGCCTGTTGCTCCTTCTGAAGTTTGCTCAATAATGTGTTCTCGTCGATGGCACGTAAAAGTCGGTGCGCATTGAAATCACGCTTACCGCGAAAAGTAGCGGTAGGAAAAGCAATAAGCTTATGCTCGTAAGCACGCAATTTATGAATGTGTAGAGAACTTATCAGCTCTGGACCAACACCTATCAACTCATTGTTGTTCAATGAACTAACCTCTATTCCCTCCCTGTTTTTATAAATAATCCAAGTGTCCTTTAAATACTCTCTTGGTGCCCTTTCAGGAAATTTAACTTTACGTGATAAGTGCCAAGAAAGGTGGTCGTTGATCTGCTTAAAACCTTCCCAGTTACGAGCTAATACAACGTATTTCTGCTGGTTACCGTTTCTAAAATCTACCCCTATGACTAGTTGCTTACCTACTTCGTCCTTTAGTAGATACAATGCTGTCATACATGCCGATGTATTGTTAATATCGGTCAAAGCCATATGCGACCACGGCTGTGCTTTAAATAAACTTACCCAGTCTTTCGGGGACACGGCCCCATAACGCAAACTGTAGTAGCTGTGAGTATTTACGAGCATTTCGAATACTTAAAAGATGATTAAAAACCGAAATCTAACTTGCGTTGACGTACCTGAGTCATTCCCATTCCCTGCAGACTGAGATGCGAATAAATCTCATAATCGTACTCGGGGATAATGCGCTGACCTATAGGCTTCAATAGCTCTGGGCCGTTACTCCTAGGGTTCTTAATAGTCGCTGAAATAGGGTATGCATTGAGCTCTTCCGCCGGATAAGGCTGTAGTACATCAGTAACTTCTGCTAGCGGGGTACTTGGCTCTAGCCAAATACTCTCGTCCTCCTCTTGAAGTATCACAGGAGATCTGTGGTGCGATATCGCTGCTGTGATCCTGTTACTTACTGTAGTAATGATAGCAAAAGAGTCAATCATTTCACCGGTATCTGGGTTTACCCATGTATCATAAATACCCGCAAAGACAAACGGACTACCGTCTCGCTTGTAAATTACATAGGGTTTGGACAGGCGCTCTACCTTAGGCCCTTCAATAAAGGCGTCTGCCAAAACTAGGCAACGCTTAGAGCGTATACTTTGACGAAATGCTGGCTTGGTGGTAATGCCTTTGATACTGCGGTAGAAAGTATCGTTTTCCTTGTTATAATCACCTTCAGACCTAGCGTTAAATAATTGAAATGGTTTTTTCGCCCAATACGGAGTAAAACCAAAATGGTAGTGCTTGATCACATCTGGACGCTCCTGGGTGATAATAGGCGCAAGGGTTCCTATACCTATGTTTGTATTAGGGGTATAGAGATCTGGGCGCTCTACAATAGCACTAAAGCGTTTTTCAACGGCTTTAATCTTACTGATGTTTACGTATCTACCACACATTGGGAGAATATTAAGTTAGTTTTTTATCGGTGTCTATTTGCCAACAGTGGTGGCGGGTCACCATTGAAAGGGTTAGTACGGCCTATAGTCTTTGCTCCCAAACTCACTGCACGGAGTATAGAACGGTCTCCAAAGCGCTGGCGAATGTGATCCATAGCACCGTAAAGGCGACTTAACTCCTCACTCTCCTCAAAGAGATTCATTTGGTAGCCACCGCCCACGAGATGTGAGAAACGAACTCCTACCAGTCGTACTAGAAGACGACGCTCGAACAAACGTTTGAACAGTTCTTTGACCTTGGGTATAAGCACGTGGTCGGCAGCTGTATATGGTATTCGTGCTTGAAGAGTATGAGTGTTGAAATCTGAGTAACGAATTTTCACAGTAATACAAGAAGTAAGCTTGTCACCACGACGGAGCTGATACGCTAGATTTTCTGCCATAGCTATGATAATTCCTTCAAGCTTTACCACATCAATAGTGTCTTTTACAAAGGTGCGTTCGGTAGAGATGCTCTTACGTTCTTGATAAGGGATGACAGGACTTTGATCTACTCCCTGGGCTTTGTGCCAGATGACCGAACCGTGTTTACCCATAACACTCTGCATCATCTCTAAGGGCATTTCTTGCAAGGTTTGGATACGTCGTACACCCAAGTTGCGCAAGATTTGGTAGGTTTTCTCTCCTACCATAGGGATTTTACGGACCGATAAAGGCGCTAAGAATGGACGTTCGAGGCCTTTCTTTACATAGATTTTATTGTTTGGCTTAGCCTCACCGGTAGCGACCTTACTAACAGTCTTGTTGATAGAGAGGCCGAAGCTTATAGGTAGGCCAGTTTCACGAATGACCCGGTCTCTAAGCTCGCTTGAGAATTTAAAGGTGCCGAAGAAGCGGTCCATCCCTGTGAGATCAGCATAAAACTCATCGACAGACGTTTTTTCATAGACGGGAACATGTTCCTTAATCACATCTGTAACCAGATTCGAATATTTGGAATAGTTCGCGGAATTTCCTCGAATGATAATGGCTTCAGGGCAAAGTTCACGGGCCATACGGACAGGCATAGCAGAATGAACACCAAATTTTCGGGTCTCGTAACTACACGCCGCCACTACTCCTCTATCTCCTGTTCCACCAATAATAATGGGACGTTTGTTTAGCCTTGGGTCCATCAATCTTTCGACAGAAACGAAGAAGGTATCGAGGTCCATATGTAGGATAGAGCGTTCCATTTGAGCTGGGTTTGGACAGTCCTCAGGTAATTCGAGCGACCCAAGAGCCGCTCAATTTGAAGGAGAAAATCCAATAAAATGAGGATTTAATTAGTTGTCTTTCAGTTGGTTCATTTCCTTTTTCAAATCTGCCATCATATGCATGAGTTGCGATATGTCTTGGTTATTGCCCACGGATGGTAATTCGAAACTAGTGTATCCCACAGCACGCCAAACTTCAACAAGACGATCTAAAGGAACGGTATATGGTGCAAACTGAGGGTTGTCGGACTTTAACATAAGTTCTCCAATGTGTAAGTTATTGATGACACGCTTGTATACTACTCCTTCATCTTTAGTAATGAGTACGTAGCATTCATCATTTCGAATGGACTTCCAATCCTGGATATATTCCGTAATAACATAAGAACCAGGTTTAATGGGCAACATACTCTCACCGCGAATTTGGAAAACGCGGTAGGTGCGATCCTGTGGTAATTCTGGAAACGGCATAGAGAAACGAGGAAGTGCGCCAATGTAGTCGGCATCGCCGTAGCCCGACAAGTAACCTGCTGAAGCTTTAACCGGAACAAGTGTTCCCAACTCCTTTTCTTCTGTACCGTCGATAATAACTGGAAGGATGCGAAGCTGTGTACCGCTTACATCTGCCTTAGGAATAGAACCAGAACCACTGAGGTCTTTGTTTACGAAATCATCCAAGCGCACCTGGAAATAAGCTGCTAAATGCTGTAATGTGTGCAGTCTAGGCTCTGCCCTTCCCTCCTCGTATGCACCAATCATGGCGCGTTTCACACCTATCTTAGTAGCTAACTGCTCTTGCGTAAGCGCTTCCTTCTTACGAAGAAATTTGAGATTGTTCTTTACGTAATTCATAAGACCTATCTTTAATCGGTAGTTTCACAATGCTAATTTAATTAGATTTCTAATATTTTCATCATTGTGTGGCTTCTTTTTTCTGTAAATGGATTTAAAAACGGCTTTAAACGAAATGACCATTGATAAAGAACACGTGTATCAAGAATAGATAGAGTAGGATATCCGACACTCAGCGATGCATTGGCAACTCGAGTCTACAGCATGAGTATTCTTCACAAATTGGTCTTGAGTTATCCTAAATTGCCCCATAAACTGGAAGAAAGTATACAAGAGGTATTGGAAACCAGAAGCGCTGGAATGAAAGGTCGCGGTAAGAAAATCTTGCAATACGTCGCTAAAAAAGGACTAATCCAAAGGGTATCCAGCCATAGCATTACCGGCTAAAAAACCCCCAGTCCACGCCGCTTGAAAATTAAATCCTCCTGTGATTCCATCAATATTGAGAATCTCACCAGCGAAATACAGATTCGTTACAACTCTAGAAGAGAAGGTTTTGAAGTTTACATCTTTAAGATCGACCCCTCCTGCAGTGACGAATTCTTCTTTGAATGTGCTCTTGCCGGTGACTTGGTAAACGGCACTGCATAATTCACCTGCCAAAGCCTTAATCTGCTTGCTTGAAACATCGCCCCAAGTGGAAGTGTTCGGAATACCTGCAGCAGCCACTAAGGATTTCCATAATCGAAGCGGTACTTCGTAGTGGGCGTGATTGCCTATTCGCTTTTTACCACTCTCCTTCTTCTCTCGAAGAAATTCTGATACAACAACATCTTCGTCGCGCCCGATCCAATTCACCAAAATGGGAAAACGATAAAACCTATCATTTAATTCGCGAGCGCCCCAAGCACTCAAACGCAATACTGCGGGACCGCTCAGTCCCCAATGAGCAATCAGCAGCGGTCCTGACGCTTCTAAATCAGAGCTAGCCACCTGAACTGTCGCATAGGATAGGCTAATTCCACTAAGTCCTTTGATACGCTTGTCTTTTATTTTAAATGTAAATAAGGAAGGTACAGGTGGGACGATTTTATGACCGGCCTTTTTTAATTGCTCCCAAATACCTTTTGAAGAGCCTGGAGCTACCATCAGCTGATCTGCGGTTAAATATTGGCCAGAAGTCGTTAGAATTTGCCAGGTACCGTCCTCAGATTGTGTAAACGCCTTAACTCCCGAAGAAGTATGCACCTCTACACCGGCAGCTTCGGCCATTTCAATTAAACAATCGGCTATAGTAGATGAAGAATCGGTCACAGGAAAAACGCGGTTATCCGCTTCAATTTTGAGCTCCACGCCACGATCTGCAAACCATTCTATGGTATCCCCTGGCTGAAATTTATAAAAAGGACCAATAAGTTCTTTAGCCCCTCTGGGATAGAAGGTAGCTAATTCTTTTGGGTCGAAACAAGCGTGTGTGACGTTACAACGACCGCCACCGCTAATGAGCACCTTACCCAAAACATCTTTGCCTTTTTCTAATAAAAGAACATTGAGCTCAGGATTCGCCTCAGCACATGAGATGGCGGCAAAAAAACCTGCAGCTCCTCCTCCTATAACAACGACGTTACTCATTCAATAAAAGTACGCATTCGGGAAATGTTAGATATGTTTAAATGGAATTGGTTTGTAAAATTAAACAGAGGAATAATTTTGCTACAAAATAATTGCAGATGAATTTACGTGAAGCCTTAGAAGAAGCAATTATGAAACGTCCGTTCATGCAGAAAGCACTTCAAGAAAGGTGATAAAGTAGATATTTCAAGCCTTTTATTGACAAGATTTATGAAAATACCGAGGGTGTAAAGAAGTGTTTTTCAGAGCTTATCGCGGTGGACATTCTTATGTTGGGCGGTAAAAAGCCCCAAGTAAGACTAAAATGGCCTCTCTATCTAATGGGCTTTTTCTTTTAATTGTCCACTTACTATTATACCATCTTCGAAAACAATGGTACCAAAATCTGCGGTAATGGGACGGTCGACATTAAGCGCTTCAGTCAGGACAATGTTGGAACCGTCTATTTCATACAATCTTGGACGAGCTGACAAATCCCCTAAATCGTCAACTGTGTAAATGACTGCTTTGTTGTGGCCGTTCATCGCCAAAATACGCTTAACAGCTACATCTACGCGCATGTGCGCGTACAAAACATTCGTGAAGACCCATTCGAGTTGGCCCTGTTCATTTACAGGCAGCTCATCATAAGTATTAACCGACTCTTCTGAGGCGGTTAACGTATGAGTAATGATCTGAACGCCGAATTCTCTTGCTGCTTTTCTATCTAAATCTCCTCTTGCAACACCACTTTCAATCAGTATGTTAGGGATGTTCTGGGACATCAAGTAGTCACCAACTGCCGTAGGGTAAAACTCATCGGTATAGCGTCCAACACCCGACAAATCGTGGTTAATTGAAATGAGCGCATTGCCTAACCTGTTCATTACACGACGCCGAAGTGGAGTTATTTCACGAGAAATATCACTAGACGGAACGAGCAGAGAGGTAAAGGCACTTTCCCCATTCACATGGAATATGGTACGCTGATCATGAAGATTAAAGCACAATTCTGGATTTATCATTCTTAACCAGCCAATGAGTTTTGCACTCTCAATAGTCTGAAAGGATTTAAAATCTCTGTTCAAATCGATACCCATGCCATTACGACGCGTATACCTTACATAGGCATCAGGATTTATTACAGGAATAATATGCAATTTGAAATCCTCTAATTCAATGTATTTCGATTGTAACATATCGATAAGCTGCAAAATGATGTGAATACCTGTGATTTCGTTCCCGTGCATACCCGCCCAAATACAAATATCGCGAGTGCCTTCCCCTATAACAGTGCTTACTATTGGTCTTTCTTCAGAAGAATAGCCAATGATATTCCAATTATACGAACTTACAAGCTCGTTATAAGGAAGGTATTGGTTGTTGTGGTATTTGTATCTCATCATTTCTTAATGTGCTCCCAAATTTAGGGTCTTTATTTAAGATACATTGACGAAATTGTTGGCGTTATTCCTTTTACAAATGAAATATCATTATAGAATACTTCGCTTTCTTTTGAATCAATTGAGTGAGATAAATGAAACATTCACTATGGTTGATTTTGGCCTCTGAGATCATTTAGAATACAACTGAAACAAGTCATTTCGGATTACGTGAAACACTTTATTATATTATATAATATGTTTTTTTTCAATGTATTATAATGTTTTAAGTAAAGTATTATATCACTTGTTGCTTTCAAACATTATTAAAGGGATTGAAAATTATTAGTTTTTTTATTTAACTATTGGACACATCAGTTTCATTTGAATTATTTTTGTTCTTATGCAAGAAGTAGTGGATAGAATAGAATCCTGGATGAAAATCAAGGGATTAAGCGTACCTGAGCTCGCTCGAGAACTTAATATGAATAGATCAACTGTAGTTCATATGCTCGGCGGAAGGAACAAGCCGTCTTTACAGTTCGTGATGAATCTAGCCGAATTCGATCCAGAATTAAATCTACGTTACCTTCTAACAGGTAAGTCCTCTCCTAATCTAAATACCACACAGTCTAGTTCTTCTGTCGAACCAGTGGTCAAAGTGATTGAAAAGATTAAAAAGGTTGAAACAGAAAAGAATACGATGATTGTTCTGAATTCAGACGGAACCTATAAATCTTTCGTAGAGCGACAATAGCGTAGTATATTTGTGAGGTAAACGATAGCATAATGAAATCTAAAGCAACCGTATTTGCCGTATTAACAGTAGTAGCCGCTCTAAGCCGATTATTTCCGCATTACCCAAATTTCACGGCAATGGGAGCCCTATCATTTTACACAGCGTATTCAAGCAAAAACATTTGGCAGTCGTTGGCCTTGATGGCAGGTACCATGATGGCGACGGATTTAGTCTTAAATAACCTTTTTTACCCTACTGGTGAATTCGTTTTGATGTATGCAGGAAGCTTGTTTACATACCTTGGCTTTGCAGCATATACGCTTACCGGTTATTTGAGCAAGTCTCTCAAAAGCGCTGCTCTCGGTTTAATTGCGGGAAGCTTGATTTTCTTTGCTATTTCAAACTTTGGCGTTTGGATCAGTACTTTCAGTCCGTACCCAAAAACAGGAACGGGACTACTAGCAGCTTATACTGCAGCAATCCCGTTTTTTGCTCCTGAGCTTCTTTCCTCCTTTCTCTTCTCTGCGATTGCAGGTTATGCCGAATCGAGGGTTAAAGCAGCTGCGAACGCCTAATTAACCAGTACTTGACGCGGAATTATTCCTGCGTCAATACTGTCAAGAAGTGTACCGTTCAAATTGTATTGGTAGACCTTACCGGCACTTGCGAAGTCTTTTGCATCGTGCATATATAATACGTTTTCAATAATATCCAGATTATCCCCGCCTGTTTTTGTAATCGTTGTTGTTGGCCATACCGATGGATTTAGAGATGTTTTAACTACCGCTCCAGAGTACGAGGCATTCAAAAAATACAAATCAGTTCGGTCGGTTTTTAGAGCAATGGCATGATATGCGCTCGTTGGTGCCGCGATTACTTCCGCGGCTGAACCGTTCTCGATTCTCCATAAACTTGCTGGTGTTGAGCCGGAACCCGACCAATCTTCATAACCTGTGCATAAAACGTATACCGCAGAACCTATCTGAACAAATGAATTGGGTTTGTCCCCTACTTTGAGGGTATCTACACTATTTGTATTAAGATCTACAATAGCGACGCGATTATCATTGCCAAATCCGCCATTCAGACCTACATAAACAACGTCACCATCAGCATAAGCTTGTTCGCTTACGCCGAAGATATTAACGCTATCTAAGAGCTGACCCGTGTGCTTATCGAGGATCTTGATGTAATCCGACGACCAAGTGGTAACGACAAGTTTGTTTCCAGATTCCGCCAAGTACCTCGGACCCGCGATAAGTATCGACCAACGCTCCAGCATAGTTTTTCTACTTATACCGCGAATTATACCCGCATTATTCATAGAAACGATAAGCAATGAATCGGCGTGAATCATATGTTGGCCGATATTTCCTAGGGCAAAGCCATTTTCCGTACTAAATGCGGATTGAACAATAGTATCAGAGTTTCCTCCTACAGCGTCGATAGTGGCTGTACCTCCAGTGAACGCACCTTCATTCAAAATCAACAGTGCATCTTCATAGACTGTCGGTTCAGCGGGTAATGGCGTTTTTGTACATGCGGCAGCTGTAATCACAGCAATTAAAAAGAGTCCTTTCTTCATGATTTGGAATTTAATTGAAGGGTTAAAGAATAATACCTACCTGGCAATGGGTAGTTTAAAAAGAAATTGCGTTTAGCTCCAGTCACATTATGCACAGTTACAAGAAGACAGAGCTTTTTGAAAATTTTTGTAGTCACACTCAGATCCATCCACAACTCGCTTGGAATGGTCCCTAATGGACTGTTGTCCCGAAGCGTTTGTCTTTGGCCTAAGTAATGGGTGCGTAATTGTGTATCGAATGCACCCGCGTCATAGACAACGGTATAGACCGCATTAAAATCGGGTCTATACAATAGTGATGTGCCTTCATTACCCGCAATTACTGCTTCAAGTACACGGCTGTATTGGTGCGTCAAGGAAACTTCATTAAACCAAGAACCATAATTATAACTTCCTATGATTGAGCTAGTCGAAGCATATGCCTGCTCTATATTTTCAGGACTCCAAAAGCCATTAGAAGCTGGCGTCCATTGAATAAGGTTCGTAAAGTAGAGCTGATCAGTACTCACGAACAAGGATAAATCTTCCCACTTCTTCGACAAGCTATATTTAGCCCCGTAAGAGCGTTCCGCTAACAAATCGGGATTGCCACCAGGAGTCCAATAAAGTTCATTTATGGTTGGAAGCCTGTAATACGTGCCCGCTGTCAAATGATGTTTACCTAGATGGTTCTCCCCGGTCCAATTCACTTGTGCCCCACCAAAGCCAGATTCGTTCCAATATGATACCTTTCCGAGAACGCTGAAATGTTCTCCAAAGCGTTGAAGGTGGCTTGCATTGATCTGTTTTAATGACGTATTGCGTGAGGTGCCAGCGCCACGTACATAACTCACAACTACCTTCGAAGTATAGCTTTTGTGTTCCTTAGCAAGTCGTAAAGACAATTGATCGTAGGTATTGGTATCCCTTAGATTTAGAAATGATGCTGTATCGGTATACGCTTGCCATTCATTGCCGTAAAAGAGTGTGGCTTTTACATCTCTTTTCTGCGCAGCAATTAGTCCGCGAACAGAACGGTCCTCGAGATGATTCAGATTTCCGGAAGTAAGCACAGAGCCCCTGCTATTTTTCGTCCCTTCCGTATACCAAATATTCGTATTCCAACGAACCCTTCCAACTTTTCCCTCGTAGCGCTGCAGAATTGTTAATGTTGAATATTCCATACCGCGCATCGTGAAATTATTGCTTCCTAGCGTATAAGGGTACACGTTATCACTCTGCTCGGTCTTTATGAATGAACGGTAGCGTATACCTGCGAACTCACCGCCGTTTTGAACAACGAACGACCTAAGGCCAATGCTGCTCGCTCCAAATGCTGTAGTAAAGAACGATTTGCCTGAAGCGTGCCAACTTAAATCCAGACCGCCAATCATTCCACTTTCGCTTCCCAGTGCGGCATTAGCCCCAGAGGAAATGCCCTTTTTCGCTAGCAATACTGAAGGAACTAGGCTAAGGTCAATCACACCGGAAGCCATACTGCTGATATCTATGCCTTCCCATACCACTCTGCTCTGGGCGCTATTCGCTCCGCCTAAATTCAAGGTAGCAATACTGCCCGGTGCATACTGACGAATTTGAAAACGCGAATCCTTTTGTAAATAAGTAGCTATATCTAGTAGACCTAATTGGGTAGAGTCCACGACCGTTCTATTTTCGGAAAATTCAAGTCCTTCCGCTAGTATAGTAGCCGTACTTAGCGTATCCGAAGATTGCGCACTAAGAATATGTGTGCCCAGACATAATGTGGACAGTAACCAATTTTTCATACCATCAGAATTGCTTGACCCAGAGCAATAGTTTCTAATTTTCTTTGCAGGTCAAGTATTCTGGCTCCTCACTCCCACTTAACTCCTTCCCGCTATTGCAGTGGATTTGTTAAGCTTTCACTGTGAGTTACAGCTGCTGGCACAGCCCCGAACTTCAATCGGGTTCCTTTTTAAGAACCACTTCCGTGGTTTAACCTACAAGTACAAAGTTACATTAATGTCGGCTACCAAAAACGTTTAGAGCACTATTATATGCACTTTCTAATGCCAAAGGATCAAGGCCGTGTGAAACCTCGTACATTTCCTCAATCGCTGTGAGCACTTTTTCGGTAGGCATATTACCAATGAGTGAATTCGAGGCAAAAGGACAACCGCCAAAGCCTCTTAGAGCGGTGTCTATACGAGTACAGCCCGCATTGATTGCTGCCTGAGCTTTGGCTGGTGCTTCGTCATAGGTGCTGTGCATATGAGCGCCCCAAGGAACCGTGCTTTCCTTTTTTACTAAATCACAGAGCTCAATAACCTTTTCTGTAGTGCCTTCACCCGTTGTATCGCTTAATGAGATGAGATCAGCTCCAATAGATTCTGCTTGAAGCAAGCGTTCAAGTACCAGATCTCGATGATACTCTTCTCCGTACGGATTACCGAAAGCCATACTTAGGTACACCACGAGTTCTACATCATTCCTTTCCGCTAATTCTTTAACACGTTTCAAGTCTTCCAACCCATCCTCTATATTCTTACGGGAATTGCGCAACTGAAACTCTTCGCTCACGCTAAACGGATATCCCCAAGAGTCAATAAAATTAAATTCTGTTGCTCTTTTTGCACCGCCCTCACTAGCAATGATTGATAGTAATTTTGTGTCGGAGGTTGCCCTTACTTCTTCCAATGCAGCAAACAAGGGTCGTGCATCAACCATTTGTGGCATTGCGCGTGGGCTAACAAAAGACCCTGCATCTATGGTATGGAATCCACAGTTGGCTAGGATCTTAATGTGATTGATTTTTTCCTGCGTTGGGATAAAATCTTGGAATCCTTGCCAAGCATCTCTTGGACACTCTACAATAGAGATATGGGTCATTCGGTCTGTGATTGGGTTCTACCCGAAGTTACAAAGAACGAAGCATTCTGCTTACCATCGCTGGCCCTTCATAAAGGAAACCGGTCCAAACTTGTACCAAATCTGCACCAGCATCGAGCTTTTCCTTGGCATCCTTACCTGTAAATATTCCACCAACGGCAACTATGGCGATGTCCTCGGATAGTTTGTTTCTCAGGTAGCGAACGACTTCTGTACTGCGCCCACGGAGAATCTTACCACTTAATCCACCCGCACCCATAGCCGCTACTTTCTCCTGCGATGCCTTCAATCCAGCACGTGAGATGGTGGTATTTGTGGCGACAACACCGCTGAGTTTGAGTTCGTTTACAATACCAACAATATCGTCTAGCTGACCGTCTGTTAAATCTGGTGCTATCTTAAGCATCAATGGTTTGGCACCAAGTTCTTCATTTTTCGCTTGAACTTCTTTGAGCAACGTTTTCAACGGCTCTTTCTCTTGAAGTTCTCGTAAATTAGGAGTGTTAGGAGAACTGACATTGACCACGAAGTAATCTACAACATGGTGCAATGCCTTCACACCTTCAATATAATCCGAGGATGCTACTTCGTTCGGTGTAATCTTGTTTTTACCAATGTTACCTCCAATGATGATGTCGGTTTTCTTTTTAGCTAAACGAACTACCGCTGCATCCAAACCGCCATTGTTAAAGCCCATTCTGTTGATGACAGCTTCATCCTCCACGATCCTGAAAAGTCGTGGTTTTGGATTTCCGTCTTGAGGTTTTGGGGTCAATGTACCCACCTCAATGAACCCGAAGCCAAAAGCACTGAGTTCATTGTAGAGCTTGGCATCTTTATCAAAACCTGCTGCTAACCCAACGGGATTTTTAAAGTGTAATCCCATTACTTGTTTTTCTCTTCCTTTTGGCGAGCCAAAAAACAATGATGCCATAGCCTTTACACCAGGTATTTTAAACAACACTTTGAGTGTTTTAAATGTAAAGTGATGTGCCTGCTCGGCATTCATCAAGAACAATAAAGGTCGGATGAGGCCTTTGTACATATTAGTATCGTTTTAATCGTGCTAAGTCTCTCTTGGCGTCCTTATCCTTTAACGATTGACGCTTGTCGTAGTTCTTTTTACCGCGGGCTACAGCAATATTTAACTTTACCCATCCCTTTTCACTGATGAAAAGTTTTGTCGGAACCACAGTAATCCCTTGATCTTTGGTAGCCTTTTCAATCTTCTCAAGTTCTCTCTTTGCTAAGAGCAGTTTCCGTTCTCTGATGGGATCATGGTTGTAAATATTACCCTGAGACCATTCGGCGATATTCATATTCTTTATAAAAAGCTCTCCATCTTTGAAATAACAATACCCCTCGGCAATAGAAGCTTTGCCTAGGCGAATACTCTTGACTTCAGTGCCTTGAAGCTGTAGACCTGCCGTGTAGACATCTAGCCACTCATAATCGAATTTGGCCTTTTTATTTTTGATTTCAATGGATTTCACAGCAGCAAAGGTAAGCTACTCCTTGTCTTTTAACATAGGTACAAAGGCAGCATCTCCCAAAACCTTTTGAACAAAACTGCCGTCAGACATCTTTTGGATTCTTACCATTTTTTGTCTGCCCTCACCTACTGGAATAATCATAATGCCACCTTCTTTCAATTGAGCGAGCAGCGCTTTAGGCACATAGGGAGCTCCACAAGTGACTATAATTCTATCAAATGGTGCAAAGACTGGCATCCCTTTAAACCCATCACCGAATTTTTGCTCCGCACGTAGGCCAAGCAGTTTGAGCATCTTTTTCGAAAAATCGACCAATTCTTTTTGACGTTCAACTGTGAAAAGCTTCACACCTAATTCCACAAGTACTGCGGCCTGGTAGCCACATCCTGTTCCGATTTCAAGCACTTTCATTCCAGGGGAAACCTGGAGCAATTCGCTTTGCCAGGCTACCGTTGATGGGTGACTGATGGTTTGTCCCGCAGCGATTGGGAAAGCCTTGTCCTGGTATGCATGCTGGTGAAACCCACTCTCTAGAAAGACGTGACGCGGCACACGATTCATTGCATCTAAGACTTTATCCGATGCATAACCCTCTGATCTTAAATGCTCACAGAGTTGTTTTCGTTGACCTTGGAGTATGGGAGTATCGCTGTGCATTGAAGTTTCAAAGTAGGTCAAGTAAGATTGATTTCAGTGGAATTTGGATGGAGTTTTTAACAAATAAGGATTGGCTTTGATTCGTTAACTTTGGATACTTCATATGAAGCGTTTATCAATCATTCTCTTTTTAGGCCTCATTGCTTTAGGCTTTCAGCGTTGTGACACAGCTCCTGCACCACAAGTAACTTATATTATTGTGGATACCTTATTGGTGAATCCCACTGGCACTCAAGGAACATCTTCCTCTAAGTTAAATACTGTTTGGATAGAGCAAAACGGCGCGCAGATTGGCGCCTTTATTCCGCCTTGTGAAATTCCTGTTTTAGCAGGCGATGATCAGGATATTCGAATTATACCTGGTATTAGTATTAATGGAAGCTACACTCAACGGAACCAGTATGAGATGCTAAAGCCCAAGAACTTCAATTGGGATCTTGAGCCTTATAGCAAGCGCGCTTTAAGCAACCTGCAGAAAACATTTACATACAATGATAACTTTACAATTCGGATTATCGAAGACTTCGATGGTATTGGGTTGAGTTTTGATCGTGCTCCACAGAGCGATACTACACTTCAAGTGGTGGATGATTCGGAAGGTTCTTACCAGCATCCCGGCGAGACGCCAAATTCTAGTGGTAAAATCACTATGTTGCCTAAAACCTTGGCAGAATTCAGAACGCCAGAAGCTTTTGAATTACCTCAGGCGGGTGCCAATGTATGGCTAGAGGTCAATTATAAGACAGAGGTACCACTCACCTTTGGAGTGATTGCGAATGAACAATTTCAAAGTTTACAAGCACCAGTGGTAACATTATTTCCGAATGAAAATTGGAATAAAGTATACTTGAATCTCGTTACTGAGGTTAGCGGTTACCCCAACGCGGGTGATTACAACCTGTTTTTCGGGGCTATTAACGGTACAGACGATACTGCTGCTGTGTTTGTCGACAACATAAAACTACTGTATTGAATCGAGCAGAAGAACTTGAGGGACGCTTAAAATACTATTATGTCATTCTTGATCTAATGGCGGGATCGGTGGCATATCTGTCACTTCACGCTGTTAGAAAGCTTATTGTTGAACCCACTAGATTTGGGGTGGATTTACCACTTGAATTTGATGCTAAATTCTTAAGCGCAGCACTGCTGACCTCTTTTCTTTATGTTCTTATAAGCGCACTAGGAGGCACCTACAGAGATTTAACTAGAAAGAGTCGTCTAAAGCAAGCCTTTAACACGCTGTCCGCAACAGTGATGACTTCTACCCTCCTGTTTTTCTTGATTTTGTTAGACGATTACATAAAGTTCTACAGTCAGTACTACACCACGTTAGGAACCTATGCCGCAACACTACTAGCGTTTAGCGGAATGTTCAGATTCACTTTGGCTTCTTATGTACGGTATCAATTGGACAGTGAAAATCTCACCTTCCGCACTATACTTATTGGTGCTGGTAAAGAGGCTGGTGATTTATTAGACTCCTTTAATGAAGAGCGGACCAAGGGATATGAATTCGTAGGCTATATGACGATGAATGGAGAGGAGATTGATGCTCGTGTTGCTAATCTTCCTTTTTTAGGAACCACAACCCTCATAAAAGATGTGGCTAATGATAATGACATTGAAGATGTGATTATCGCACTGGCTAATGGTAATAGCGAGACTATCGCTAGTATTGTAAGCGACCTTGAAGACGTAGAACTTCGTATCCACGTGCTTCCCAACCTATTTAGCATATTGAGTGGGCAAGTCAAGATGGAGAGCTTCGGACATGCTATGATTGAAGTCAAAAGAGAATTGGTTCAGCCTCACGTGGCAGTGATTAAACGTATTTTTGACATCGTTTTATCCATCATCCTTCTAATTGTTTCATCACCAATTCTCTTATGCGGAATTATAGGTGTAAAGCTCACTTCACCTGGTCCAATCTTTTACCGACAAAGCAGATTGGGCAAAAACGGTAAAAAGTTCAAAATCATCAAGCTCAGAAGTATGGTAGTTGACGCCGAACAACTCGGACCACAACTTAGCAGCGAGGAAGACCCTAGAATTACTTCCTGGGGACGCACTATGCGCAAGTACAGGATAGATGAATTACCACAATTTCTAAATGTACTTTTTGGTGATATGGCCATTGTTGGTCCTCGCCCGGAACGAAAGTATTACTTCGATCAAATTATAGCTCAAGCACCACAATACAAATTCTTATTAAGAGTCAAGCCTGGGATTACTTCTTGGGGTATGGTGAAATACGGCTATGCTGAAAATGTAGTGGAAATGCTTGAGAGAGCGCGTTATGATTTGATTTACACAGAAAATATCACACTGTTGAGCGATATCAAAATCCTCTTCTATACCTTAGTCACTGTCTTACAAGGCCGAGGAAAATAAGAACCCTAATTACTTATATCATATGAAAAACATTACTGTTATTGGTGCAGGAACTATGGGCAACGGAATTGCTCACGTTTTCGCGCAAAGCGGCCATAATGTTCAACTTTTTGACATTAATGAAGCTGCCCTCGAGCGCGCAGTAGCTACCATTTCTAAAAACATGGACCGCCAAATCGCCAAGGAAAGGCTCACCGAAGCAGATAAAACCGCTGCTCTTGGTCGCCTACTGACCGGTACGGATCTTAAAGCGTCTGTAAGCTCAGCAGATTTAGTGGTGGAGGCTGCCACTGAGAATGAACAATTAAAATTCATGATATTCAAGGACTTAGATGAATTAGCCCCAGCTGATTGTATCCTGGCCTCTAATACTTCTTCGATAAGCATTACCAAGATTGCTGCGCAGACTTCGCGCCCAGATAAGGTGATTGGTATGCACTTTATGAATCCTGTTCCGGTTATGAAACTTGTTGAAATAATACGCGGGTACAGTACTTCAGATTCCGTTTGTGATGCCGTCATTACTATGAGTAAGTCGTTAGGCAAAATCCCAGTAGCCTGTAATGACTACCCCGGTTTTGTAGCCAACCGCATATTGATGCCTATGATTAACGAAGCTATCATATCATTGCATCAGGGTGTTGCTGGTGTAGCAGAGATTGATGCTATTATGAAGCTCGGCATGGCACACCCAATGGGTCCATTACAATTGGCCGATTTCATTGGTCTTGACGTTTGCCTTAGTATCATGAATGTTCTGTATGACGGATTGGGCAATCCGAAGTATGCACCTTGCCCATTACTTGTAAATATGGTTACCGCAAGTAAATTGGGCGTAAAATCGAAAGAAGGTTTCTACGATTATTCAGACGGAGTAAAGGAATCTCCTGTAAGTTCACAATTTAATTAATGACACATAAATATGAAATTACACGTAACTCTCGCGGCTGCCTTCATTTGGACTGCAGCATTTGCGCAGGTTGATTTAATCAACAAAGTAAAAGATAATGGTGCTGATGCACCCCTAGGCTACGAATGGGAAACAGTCGTTGATATTGAGGCGACTCCCGTTAAGAATCAAGGTGCTTCGGGTACCTGTTGGTCATACGCAACTACTTCTTTCGTAGAGAGCGAGATGATCCGTATGGGTAAAGAGCCCATTGATATTTCGGAAATGTTCACAGTTCGCAAGGTTTACGAAGACAAGGGTGAGAAGTATGTTCGCTTGCATGGCTACCTAAACTTTGCTCAAGGCGGTGCACTTCCAGATGTCCTGTACGTCATTAAAAACTATGGTGCCGTACCTCAAGAAGTCTATAATGGTCTGAACTATGGTACTGAAATCAACCGTCACGGTGAAATGGAAGCATCATTGAAAGGTATTTTAGATGCTGTTATTGAAAACAAGAACGGTAAATTAAGTACGAGCTGGAAAAAAGGCTTCAACGGTGTACTTGATGCCTACTTAGGAGATGATCCGGCTCAATTTGGCTACAATGGAAAAACCTATACGCCACGCACCTTTGCAGATGAAGTTGTCGGGGTAAACCCTGAAGACTATATACAGTTAACATCGTGGGAGCACTTCCCAATGTTCGAGGCTTGCCAAATTCAAGTTCCCGATAACTGGACCTGGGGAACCTCTTATAACCTTCCAATCAATGAAATGATGAAGGTTATTGAAGGCGCCTTGTTAAACAAATATCCAGTTGCTTGGGCATGTGATGTAAGTGATAAAGGTTTTTCAATCCGCAACGGTATTGCAGTAATACCAAATCAAAGCTGGAAAGAAATGTCTGACGACGAAGTAAATGCCGTCTACTCTACACCTCATGCTGAAGCTGAAATTACCCAGGAAATTCGTCAAGAGCAGTACGATAACTACTTGACACAAGACGACCATGGTATGGTGCTTCAAGGTATTGTTAAAGATCAAGAAGGCAACCCGTTCTTTATCGTAAAGAATTCATGGGGCGATATTCCGAATGACTTTAAACCAGGCTATTTGTACGCTTCAGACAGCTACATGCGCTTAAAGACCATTAGTGTGATGATGCATAAAGATGCATTGCCAAAGTCGCTCAGAAAGAAACTGCGCCTCTAATTAAAACGGCTACCTAAACTTAGAATCCGCTCTTGCACTCAAGGGTGGATTTTTTTGTTGATACCCACGCCACAACCATTCGCTTAAAACAGCGATGGCCATTCCGAGCAATGCTCCGGCTATAATATCAGTAAACCAATGTGCCATCAAGTATACTCTTGACAGCCCAACTAAAATGGCACAAACCGCCAAAGTGAGCTGTATGACCTTTCGGGTTGTAAATAGCGCCAACATTGTGAATAATACGAAAGCAGTAGTAGTGTGACCAGAAGGAAATGCAAACTGCATTGGAATCCCAGCATCATCAGTAATTAGAAGCTCTACTTGATCTAAAACTGCCAAAGGGCGGGGTGATGGTGCAAATATCACCTTTTTCAAAAAGGCGACTAATACAGTACTCAATGCAGCCCCAGTCAATAGCGGAAAGACCATCTTCCAGCGACGGTCAAAAATTAAGGCGATTAATACCAATGAGTATAAAGTGCCCTCTCCCCAAGTAGTCACCATAGACATGATTGTCTCCCCTGTACTATTATAGAATGCATGGTGAAAGACCAATTGAGCCTGCACATTACCCCCAGAAACAGATAAAAAAATCCCGCAAACCAATAAGAATAGACCTGCGGGAATTATGAAGTATTTAATCTTTCGCATTATGCGCCGATAATATGCTGTAATTCGTGAATCTGACTGTTCCAGAGTAGTTTTGCTTCATCAACCTCGTCTGGCTCCGCAAAATCTGTAACAATGATAGATGTGTCTTTTGTTAGGTCGTCTACTTGAATCTTAAACTCGAAATAAGTATCTAGACCCTCTTCATCGTCTTCTAACCATCTAAATCGAACCAGTGCGTCTTGTTTCTTTTTCAAAAGAATCGCTTGCTCCTCAGAACCGTCCCAAAAGAAAGTGAAGAGTTCGGTACGTGAATTCACATCGTCGCAAAACCATTCGCTCAATCCTGAGGGAGTACTCAAAAAAGGGAACAGCATTTTTGGGGATGCACGTAGCGGGAACTCTAATTCAAATTTTTCTTTTTCCATGATGATGTGTAATAGTTTTTGCAATATAGCATTAAGTGAGTAATAGCCAAATCTTATAGTTACTAGTGTTCTTTGAGGAAGCTTGTTTTTGCTATTTTAGAAAACAAAGAAATACACATGTCATCCGATTCAATTTTTCGCAAACCCATTCTATGGGTCGCGGCACTCGGCTACTTTGTAGACATTTACGACCTCTTACTGTTCAGTATTATAAGAATTCCGTCACTAGACGACCTTGGTGTAGCCGATACTGCCGATACAGGTCTATTGATATTAAACATCCAGATGTTCGGATTGTTACTTGGCGGTATTCTCTGGGGAGTCATGGGCGATAAGCTCGGTCGAACACGAGTTCTTTTTCTTTCGATAGCCCTCTACTCCATTGGTAATGTGCTCAACGGGTTCGTTCAATCGCCAACGCAATATGCATGGATTAGATTCTTTACTGGTATCGGGCTCGCAGGGGAATTAGGTGCTGGCATCACCCTAGTAAGCGAACTACTACCTAAGGATAAACGTGGTATCGGAACTTCCATAGTGGCAGGTGTCGGCCTGACAGGCGCTGTGCTCGCCTTTTTTATAGCGCAGTGGTTTGATTGGCGCACCTGTTACTTCATTGGAGGAGGATTAGGTCTCGCGCTATTGTTGCTCCGCATGAGTGTATTTGAGAGTGGCCTATACCATAAGATGAGTGCACAAAGTCATGTAGTAAAGGGTAACTTCCTTATGCTCTTTAATAAGCGTGAACGATTCATGCGCTACTTAAGAAGCATTTTAATTGGGTTGCCAACATGGTTTGTCGTGGGTATACTCATCAGCTTCTCTCCGGAATTTGCTAAGCAGATGGGCATCACTGATACCATCGAACCAGGCATAGGAATTATGATTAGTTACAGTGCCATAGCTTTAGGCGATGTAATTATTGGCCTACTTTCCCAATACTTGCAATCCAGAAAAAAAGCGATGCATGCCTTCTACATCATAACAATACTAGGTATGCTTCTATTCTTCACGGCTAGTGGTGCATTGCAAATGTATATTGCCATTGGTATTATGGGCTTTGGAACAGGCTTCTGGGCTGTCTTTGTCACTATCGGCGCTGAGAATTTCGGTACCAATTTAAGAGCGACAGCAGCCACAACCATCCCGAATATGGTTAGAGGCTCACTTAACGGTATCACAGCACTCTTCTTACTACTCCAAGGTTTTTTATCTTATGTGAACTCTGGTATTGCAACCGCAACCATTGTAATGTTCATTACCTATTGGGCTATAAGTGGTCTTCAAGAAACCTTTGGTCGCGACTTAGACTTTATTGAGGAATAACGTTAGTACTAGTTTTGCTTACCTTTTCTCAGGTTTTTCTGATATATCGATTGTACTATATCGATTAGAATCAGAGTAACAATAACGAAATAGAATGTTGTTTTTGTCATAGGCGTTATTTCATTACCAAAAAGATGGAGATGTGCTAGATGACCTCCTTCTGATAAAAGCATAACCCCTACTATAAAGAGAATGAAAAGACCCAAAACCTCAAACATCTTATTGCTCTGTAAAAAAGACGAAACTTTATCTGCAAGTAAAAGCATTATAAGTGCACCAGCTAAAATTGCTACAACCATAATCACAAATTCATCAGTTAAAGCAATGGCAACCAGTATAGAATCAAATGAAAATATAAGATTCATTAGAATGATCGAAATAATTACTGCTCTTGTGGACTTAGGAGAACGAGAATCTTCATCGTCTTTGTGAAACTGAATTATATGCAGAATTTCCGATGTTGCTGTGTATAAAATGAAGACACCGCCGAAAATGACAATGAGACTGTGGAGATTGAAAGCACCTGATATAGCAACAGTATTTAACGTAAAAAGCGTATTCTGAAAGTAGCCAATTGCTTTGATAAGGATATAAAGAAGAGCTATTCTTAAGAACATTGCTCCTAATATCCCTATTCTTCTTACCCTATTCTGAACATGAGCCCCAGCTCTGCTCGATTCTAGAGCGATATATAGAAGATTATCGAGTCCTAATACAGCCTGTAATAGGACTAATGTGAATAAGGCAACTAAACCTTCAATACTGAATATACTCATACACTGTTTTCATTTAAACTTAATGCAATCAGCCGAATAAACAAGATTTTTGATTAATCTAAAAGTATGAAGAAGAAGAAGAATAGTAGTCTAGTTAAACCCTTACTTATAATATTTAAAACCAAATGTTTATCAAATGGATCACATTATACGAAAATCGTTTTTGGTAATCATTGTAATGTTAACATCTTCCTCGATACAAGGACTATTGCTAAAATCAAAAGATGAGTTAATTATGGAGAATTATGATTGTGAAATGAGTCTTAACTATTTTCGAGGATTAGAGGTAAGGCAGACTGTTGTTGATTTATCATAGTTGTAAAGTGATTAGATAATAATAGACCGATATATTATTTTAACGAGCATATTTCATTTTTTTTGGTTAACTTTTTTCTTTAACTCAAACATTATTCTTTAAAAACCACAATCAATGAAAAAATTACTCTTTTTTGGATTATTAGCCTTCTCAATGGCAATGACTTCTTGTGCAAGTCTTAGCAAATCGTACGACTCAAGCGCAGTAAAACTTCGAAATGTTCAATTAGACCCTATAAAGGCTGATTTAACAGTAGACCAAGAAAAGATAACAGGTTCGAGCAAGGCTACTTTCTTTTGGATATTTAGATTGTCTGGCGACAACTCCTTTGCAGACGGTGTAAGGTTTCCCGGAATGTCCTTTGGTGCAGTTAATAAGGTGAAGAGTTCTGCGGCTTACAACGCATTGAATAGCACCGAAAATGATTTTGATATAATCGTAGACCCACAGCACACGGTAAAGGTCACCAAGACGCTTTTTACAACAACATACAAGGTAACCGTAGAAGGATATGGTGGAACATATTCTAATTTCAGAACAGAGAAAGAAAAAATAGTGATTCTTGACGGCGGAAAAGAAATAATTTTACAAGATCGCTAAATAGAAAGTTAGTGTGATTGTAAATAAAAAGCCCAAGACAATGTCTTGGGCTTTTTTGTAGCGAAGACGGGAGTTGAACCCGTGACCTCAGGGTTATGAATCCTGCGCTCTAACCAACTGAGCTACCTCGCCATAATTAACAGGGCTGCAAATATAATCACGATGCAGTAATATAAAAGGCTTTTTTAAGGAGTATGATGTTTTCTACTTTCGAATTTATGAGGGATTAGAGAGAACACATGCGGGTATTCTTGGTTATACCCAGAAATAGTAACACAGATGGAATACTTGATCTACATTTTAACCGTGGGCCTTTTAGCAACTACTGCAATTATCTTCAGAATTTTACACACATTAGCGAAGGAAGTAGCAAGATTGAAAAAACAATTACAGAAATAAAAAAACCGGCCATAGAGCTGGTTTTTTGTTATTTGGTCAAATGAACCGAATAGTTCCAATAAAAACTATTTCCAGTATTGGGATCATAATCGCTATAATCATAATTCAAATACATGCTGTCTTCATTTGCATTTATATACCATTCCAGGCATGGGGCCCAGTTCATATAGAATTGGTCAGTAGACCAACTATAGCCCCACCACTGATACATGTGAGTATTTAAATCTTCCATACTGTACTCAAAAGAACCGCCTTTATCAAGGTTTACTGTTCCGCTGTGATTTTCATCTGCAGCAGGTAACATACCAACCCCATTATGAGCTCTGTTCAATTCTACATTCCAAGGTGAGCTGTAAAAGCGCTCGGTATTGGTATCTGTAGATTCGCGAGGCTCGCAAGAAGTGAGCAAGCCGAAAGTCAGGATGAAAAAGAAGATTTTTCTCATATGTTATATTTTCAATGCTCTCGAAATAACAATAATGATGCCGAATCTACCAAGAAATGGTCAATGAAGGGCACATTACTTCAAAAGTTTTGATAACACTATATGCCGAACGATTTTTCTTCATCTTTTTATCGTCTCTAACTAAGTCTTTTGCTCGTGTTAATTAACATTAACCACTTTTCCTATAAATTTTTCGATGACTACGCCAGCCATTAGTTTACTGAGCCAATGTTTATGACCTCAATGGTTGTATAATAGCGCAGTATTAAGTAAGCCGTAAGGAACGTAATTACTCCCATGTAAATAATGGCCGGTCTTCCATCATTTTTACAACCTCGTTACCTACCTCAATGATAATACTTTCATTGTCAATATTGGTAACGACACGGTCAATTAAATCAACGATAGTGTCCATATGCTCTTCCTTCAACCCACGAGTCGTGATTGCAGGAGCTCCAAGTCGAATACCCGAAGTAGTGAACGGACTTTTATCATCAAAAGGAACCATGTTTTTGTTTGCAGTGATGTGAGCACGCACCAAAGCCTGTTCGGCTGCTTTGCCGGTTACGCTTTTGTTGCGAAGATCGATAAGCATCAAGTGGTTATCTGTTCCGCCTGAGATAATATCGTAGCCACGGTCAACGAAACATTTTGCCATGGTAGCAGCATTTTTCTTTACCTGAAGTTGGTACTCGAAGAAGCCATCGCCTAATGCTTCACCATAAGCTACCGCTTTCGCAGCGATTACGTGCTCTAACGGACCGCCTTGGATGCCAGGGAAGATGGCCATATCTAGTAAGTTTGACATCATCTTCACTTCCCCCCTCATATTTCTTTCACCCCAAGGGTTTGGAAAGTCCTCTCCCATCATAATCATTCCACCACGAGGACCGCGCAAGGTTTTGTGCGTTGTGGTTGTCACGATGTGACAATGCGGCAGTGGGTCATTCAGGATGCCCTTTGCAATCATACCTGAAGGGTGAGAAATGTCTGCAAGAAGAATAGCACCTACTTCGTCAGCAATTTCACGGAAACGCTTGAAATCAATATCACGACTGTACGCAGAAGCGCCAGCGATAATCATACGTGGTTTACACTCTTTAGCTTTCCCTTCTATTTTATCGTAGTTTAAAAGACCTGTCTCCTTTTCTACTCCGTAAAACTCCGCATTGTAAGTTTTACCTGAGAAGTTAACTGGAGAACCGTGGGTCAAGTGACCGCCGTGGCTCAAGTCAAAACCAAGAACAGTGTCTCGTGGCTTCATCACCGCTAAATATACTGCTGCATTTGCTTGAGAACCTGAGTGAGGCTGCACGTTCACGTAGGCTGCACCATAAAGTTCTTTAGCACGATCACGCGCTAAATCTTCTACTACATCGACAATCTGACAACCGCCGTAGTAACGTTTACCTGGATATCCTTCCGCGTATTTATTGGTTAAGACTGAACCTTGAGCTTCCATAACTTGAGGCGAGGCAAAATTTTCAGAAGCAATGAGCTCAATGCCATTAATCTGACGTTGGTTTTCCTGTGCGATTAGGTCGAAAATTGTAGTATCTCTCATGATTAACTATTGAAGAGCTAAAATTACGGCGAAGACTCGTAATTGCGCAATAATCAGTGCCGGTAAGTTTTACACATTATAACGGCGATGACCATAACTCGGCTGATTACATATTCGAACATATATGCGTTTTAATCAAGGCCGCTGAATCAGAACGTCCAGTAGATGTAAGCTTTAGTTTAAGGAGGCAAACAACATACTAATCGGCCACTGTACGATTATTAACATCAGGAATGATCTTATTGTAATATTCAACTTTGGTGATAAAATCCAGGAGGTTTGCAGTGCTCTTCATAGGACCATTAAGTTACATCCGATTAATAGAAATCCTAACCTATTCGACCACAAACCGCAGCCAAAAGATTACCAAAAATGAATGCGTATTTCTTCATTTACTTGATCAAATCCATTTCATCGATTAACCAGTGCTGGCCGGCAAATTTATCGATGATGAACAGGACATATCTACTATCAACCATGATGTTGCGACAGATGTTTGCATCAAAGTTCACATCGCTCATGGTACCTTCCCAAATACGGTCAAAGTTCAATCCAATGAGCTCTCCACGTGCATTCAGCACTGGAGATCCACTGTTTCCACCCGTGGTATGATTTGAAGCGATATTACACACCGGAAGCTTGCCGTTTTCGGAATATTGGCCGTAGTCCTTGTTATCGTACAACTCGATCAATTTCGCAGGCATATCAAATTCGTAATCGCCTGGCTTGTATTTCGCCATAGCACCGTCGAGGTACGTAGTGGTTCCATAGGATACAGCATCGCGAGGGCTCACCCCTTCTAGCTTTCCATAGGTCACACGCAGCGTACTATTGGCATCTGGGTAAAAGTTACGCTCAGGGAATACTTCCATCAATGCACGCATGTATTCGGCCGAGAGTTCGGTCGCCTTTTGCAACAACGCATTGTCCGGTGATACAGCGTAAAATGCTTGGAATGCCGATGTGTTGAAGTTGCTGGCTGTAGGTGCAACTGCTGTTAATTCAATAGGCTCATCTTTAGTGGCCAATTCTACCAGCGCATCAATCTCATTATGAACCGTACTTACAAACGTCGCCTCGTCCATATCACCCAATAGGTCTGGGAAGGTTGCCAACGCCATAGAAAGCATGGCCGCGGTGGTTTTTTCACTGACCGTGCGGCTGTAGTTCTGATTGAACTCAACTAGGGCCACGTCCATATCAACATCAGATTTCGCGCGTCGCAGTTGGCTCATCAATGAGAACCACTCCATTCCGTAGTAAATGGTTTCGATGAACTCGTTGCGCTTGTAGGTTGCTGCGGCCATCTTTGTGCTTAGGACTGCAATATCGTTTAAGAGGCCGCCGTATTTATCCCAAAGATTGGCATCGGCCGCTATTCGGGTAATAAACTCCGCCTCCAGTTTGCGTTTACGGTCAAGGCCTTTGGAGAATTGGACCCCTTCAATCTGCCCAATCCATTTTTTCCATCCGTTGGCAATACGAGCATATTTTGAAGCATACTTGAGCTGCACCTCTGCATCAGCACGCATTTCACTGTCCATGATGGATAAGAGAACATCGCGGATTTCTACGCGACGGGCGTTTTCAACATTGACCAGCTGATCCATTTCAACCGCCGTTAGATATTCCTGAGTGCGGCCAGGATACCCGAAGACCATGGTGAATTCTCCCGGGGTGCGTGGTGCAATGTTCACTTTCAGATGCTGTGCAGGTGAAAACGGTGAACCCGTCTGGTCGTATACTCTGAAGAGGCTAAAGTCTCCCGTGTGGCGTGGAAATACCCAATTATCGGTATCTGCACCGTATTTACCTATAGAGCTCGGTGGCGCACCCACAAGGCGGACGTCGTTGTATTTAATGGTGGCCAACAGGAAGAATTGGTTGTTGCCGAAAAATGGAACGACCTTGTATGTGAGGTTTGGGTTGTCCAATTCTTTGGCTTCAATCAAGGCCGCCTCGATTTCTTTGAATTTATCGCCGGAGTTCACCAAGGAATTGGTCACATCTTCCATATAGACCAATTGCTCTACGAACAACCCCGGATTTTTCAACTCCTCGTCCATGGAACGCGCCCAGAAACCGTCCTTTAAGTAGTTGTGCTCCATCGAGCTTTGCTTTTGGATCTGACCGTAACCACAGTGGTGGTTGGTAAGGATGAGCCCTTTGGAAGAAATGAACTCACCTGAACAGAAACCACCAAAGCTTACAATTGCATCTTTTAGGGAGCTGTTATTGATGCTATAAATATCTTCGGCGCTGAGCTCACAGCCCATTGCTTGCATATCTGCGATGTTCTTGTTTAAAAGCATCGGAATCCACATGCCTTCCTTTGCAGAAGAGAATTGGACACTAGAAAGAATTAACAGTAGGGAAAGAATTTTCTTCATCGTAAGTGTTGTAATTTGCAGGCTATAAACTTAAACAAACAATGAAGAAATTTTTCATAGGAGGCGCAGTTGCTGCCTTATTTTTTGCTTGTAGTGTAGAAAGCTCTGAAGGCTTTCAGCTAAACATAGATATTCCAAGTGCCGGAAATAGCCCAATTAAAGTAACATTAGAAGGTGATTCTGTAGTATATGAAGGAACTCTTACCGACGGTTTACTCACTGCTAACCTAGATGATTTCGATAATCAATTCACCATGGTACAGGTCACGGAACTAGGGCAACCTGCTGTTTACTTCCACGATGGTGCAGATGTAAACATCACCTTCGACGAGTTATCCGGCTTTAAAATTGAAGCTGGCATTATGAATGATAGTGCAAATGCCTTGAATGACCAAAGCGCATTCTTTGGACAAACTATGCAAGTTCTCGAGCAAAAATATGTGGCTGCAATGGATTCAAACAATGTTGAAGCACAGAATCAAATCCGTGAAGAAGCGATGAATTTGATGGAAAGCCAAGAGCGTATGAAGATTGAGTTTGCCAAGCGCAATGATATTCTTGGTGCAGCTATTGCCCTTTCGTCTCAAAGCAGTAATCTGACTTATGAAGATCTAAAGGCAGTTTTAGATCAGGTTAGCCTTAAGTTTCAAGGAGCACCGGATTATACACGACTAGCAGAGCGCGTAGAAACCATGGGCCGTTCGGCCATAGGAATGCAGTTTAAAGACTTCGCTCAAACATCAGCGTCCGGAGGCACACTAAATGTTCTAGCAGTAGAAGGTAAGTACGTTCTAGTTGATTTCTGGGCATCTTGGTGTCGTCCGTGTCGCGCTGCAAACCCAGCTTTAGTAGAACTCTACGATACCTACCACGAGCAAGGCTTTAATATTTTGGGTGTGAGCTTGGACCGTGATGGCGCTTTATGGCAAAAAGGAATTAAAGAAGATGGATTGCCTTGGCCGCAGATTTCGGATTTGCAATACTGGCAAAATGAGATTTCGACGTATTACGGTATTCAATTCATCCCACAAAACATCCTCATCGACGACAACGGAGTTATCGTTGCCAAGAATATGGAACCTGCTCAGTTAGGAGAATTCCTATCAAACAATCTCTAAACGAGACCTCTACGTCGGCGAATGATCCATTCAGCCGATGCAATTAATAAGGCTAATCCCCAATACCATAAGTGAAGGTGCTGGGGATTTTTTTGCTCAAAACTTAGGACTGTAGGAGCTACATTTTCTAAGGGTGTTGCACCGTCCAGAGCACCGGCATTCGCCCAAGAGTTGATCAGGGATTGATTTCTCGGCCGAATCTTTTCTACATCGACATCTTTTACTTGCAGACTGGAAGTGGTCTTTAAGGCTCCACCCGACCAATTGGCCACAGCTTCTACCCTATAAGTACCAGGAACTGTAGGCGTGAAACTCCCTATAACACTATTCCCTTCTGGACTAAGCGTCACCTCTTCAACGAGTGTAGCACCTTGATTAACCTCAATACTAAAATTTGCAGGCAGTACTTCTAAGCGACTATTGACTACTGCCCCAACAATCTGAGCACTTTCCCCTACAGCAAGTTTCTGTGGAGTCGTTAGTCGCAGTTGGGCAGGTTCATAACGCTGCATTAATTCTTCCAGTAGCGCGTGAAATGCTTCAAGTGTCCTTTCAGAAGCCAATGCACTTTTATACCAATGAACACCACGCGTGTCCAGATAATCGGCCTGTAAAATCGTTACATTATTAACCTTACTATACATCTCCAATGAAGTAAAGTTAAGTATAGAAGGTATTGAAACACGCTTTGTAAACCCTGGAGCTGCTCCTCCATCTAGATGAAGTATAGGTACTTTAATATTGGCACGAGCCTTCTCCATAGCAACTTTACCACCACCTATGGACACCAATGGACCATTTATGGAGGAAACCCGCTCGAGCTCATTCCATGCAATACGCTCAACAGCTATACCCTTGCTCTCACACCAGCGGCGTACCATTGCCTCGTGAGGGTGTGGTGCGTTACTCGCAACCACTATGGTTGCTAAATATTCTTTAACATCGACTATTGTTGATAGGCTGTCCATTCGCTCACCTAATGTAGCTACTGCGAGTAAGTTATAAATCCCAGGCTTTTTGGGTGCTCGTAGGTTACAGTTCTGCCCGTCATAAGCCGTGCCGTTGAAGAACACCTTGATTTCAGGAGAACTACTAGCAAGTATCGTGACGCTCATATTAGAGTTACTTAGAACACGCTGGGGAACGACAATACCTTGAATGAGGTTGGAAGGCTTAAGAGTTTTTGAAGGGGCTAATAAATAGTATTTCGGCAAAGACTGTCCTGCGAGATTTGAAATATGTCCATCGCCAACGTAAGCCCAGTCACCGTTCGATGGCACCAAGCTCGCATTATAGTCCCTTATAATGGGTTCGTAACCAATTGCCTCAAATTTTTCAACGGCAGCATTAGCAAGACTATCTCCAGAAACTGCTAAAGAGCTCGAAGAATCCAAGGCAATAGTCAACACAGGCCTTAGAGATTTATTACTTTCATTTTTAAGAGGTGGCGCCATGAGCGCGTAGACCAATAATCCGATCCAAGAAAAACGCAAAAGAATTAAATCCCACGGGGATTCAGTCCGTCGTTTAAAATATAGAAACGCAGCAACTAAAGATCCTGCACCAAGTGCAACTACAGCAGCTACTACGCTATTCATCAAGTCAACATTCCACCACAAACATTGAGCACCTGTCCACTGACATAAGCACTCATATCTGAAGCTAAGAATAAACAAGCATTCGCCACATCTTCCGCGCTACCACCTCTCTTCAGAGGAATTCCTTCTCTCCAAGATTGTACTGTTTTTTCGTCTAAAACGGCTGTCATCTCAGTCTCAATGAAACCAGGAGCAATCGCGTTACAACGAATATTACGTGAACCTAACTCAAGCGCTACGGACTTTGTAAAGCCAATAATACCTGCTTTAGAAGCAGAATAGTTTGCTTGACCTGCATTGCCCTTAACACCTACTACTGAACTAATATTCACAATAGATCCAGAGCGTTGCTTCAAGAATGTACGCTGTACGGCTTTGGTCATATTAAAGACTGAATTTAGGTTTACCTCTATAACACGATTAAAATCTTCTTCAGTCATGCGCAGCAAAAGTGAGTCCTTAGTGATACCCGCGTTATTTATTACGATATCTACAGCTCCAAAGTCCTCAATTACTTGGGCAATAAGTGCTTCAGCATCTTCCATTTTTGAAGCATCTGAACGGTAGCCTTTCACATTGGCGCCGTGTGCGTTCAATTCTTCTTCCAGCGCCTGACCTCTTTCGACAGAGCTAAGAAATGTAAATGCCACGTTGGCACCTTGCTGGGCAAAAACTTCAGCAATTCCTTTTCCAATTCCTTTCGACGCACCTGTGATAATGGCCGTCTTTCCTGCTAATAAACCCATAATGTTAATTATTCTCGGTTTTGTTCAGTAAGCAAACCTACGGCATTTCCGTTTTTCTGCGCAATAATGAAGGCATTTTCAACGCCCAATTTTACTACAACACCTAAGACGCTTTGCGCATCAGGCAATGATTCGTACTCTCCAATCACAAAAAGACTGAGGCTATCTTTATGAATTAGGGAAGCTTCGTTAAATTTATAGCTCAACTCTTTGATTGAGTGGTTTTTAAAAGCCCCTATTTGAACTGAATAAATAAGCTTATCTGAGGGGGTAAAAACCGTATCTATCTTATCACCAGCACGCCAAAGCTCTACACTTTTTTGTGCTATTTCATCCTCAGTTAAAGTAGATGTCCCTAAAAATTGATACACGGATAAAGCCGACAATAGAACAATCACCAACACAAAAGGCAACAATGATTTTTTTGAATCACTACCCTTTTGCTCGGTTAATTGCCGCTGCAAATCTGCATTTTCAGCCTCTAGCTTCGAGATTCGTTCTTTCGTTTTAGGTGACAAGAATTCCATATCCTACAACGGTGCTAATAATATTCCAATTATGGTGGCAATGGCGAAAATAATCGTCTGAATGACCACGCCAATGTTGTTTACTATAACAAGTAACCAATGCATATCACCCCAGTGTTTCCAAACTAATGGCGGATTGCTCACTGGAGCTTTCATCTCCTCCTCGTGCTCTAACTGTTTTTTGGTCTTAACCAAGTAGGGTGCCCGACAATAAGAACATTGATACGCAAACTTATCTAGCACTGAATCAACATCATACCAAGCGGCACAAGCGGGGCATTTAACTTGTTTCATACTAGTAAAGGTAAGGCGGTTTAAAACAAAAAAGCCGCCCCACAGTGTGAAGCGGCTCTGTATTTATCAAATTCTCGATTATTTAGCCAATAATTTAGCCATTGCAGTTCCTATGTCTGCGGGCGAATCTACAACTGTGATACCACAATCGCGTAGGATCGCCTTCTTGGCGGAAGCTGTATCCTCCGCACCACCAATAATCGCTCCTGCGTGGCCCATAGTGCGTCCTGCAGGTGCAGTTTCACCCGCGATGAAAGCAACTACAGGCTTCGTTCCGTTATCTTTGATCCATTTACCAGCTTCTGCTTCTAACTGACCACCGATCTCACCAATCATAATGATACCCTCAGTTTCTTGATCATTCATCAAAAGCTCAACTGCTTGCTTTGTAGTCGTACCAATGATTGGATCTCCCCCAATACCGATGGCAGTTGTTTGACCTAAACCCGCTTTTGTACACTGATCCACTGCTTCGTACGTCAATGTTCCCGACTTACTTACGATACCAACGGTCCCCTTGTTAAATATGAAAGCAGGCATTATACCCACTTTAGCTTCACCAGCTGTCATAACTCCAGGACAGTTAGGGCCAATCAACGTGCAGCTCTTATCGCTCAAGTACTCTTTTACCATCACCATATCGGCTACCGGTATACCTTCGGTAATACATATAATCACTTTAATACCTGCCTCAGCGGCCTCCATAATACCATCCGCAGCAAATGCTGGTGGAATAAATATAATAGAGGTATCTGCACTAACCTTTTGAACGGCTTCGCTTACAGTGTTGAATACTGGACGATCCAAGTGCGTCATACCACCTTTACCTGGAGTTACACCGCCAACAACGTTGGTACCGTATTCGATCATTTGAGTAGCATGGAATGTACCCTCTTTACCAGTAAAACCTTGTACTATAATGTTCGAGTCTTTGTTGACTAATACGCTCATAAGATGCTTTTTCTGTGAATTTGATGCAAATGTACTATCCAACATTCAATCGAATTCCCTTCTTTATAAATTTCTTTGCTCAATACTTAACGATGTATCTTTGAGCTATGCTTAGAGACGATATTATATGTGCATTATCAACACCACAAGGTGCTGGTGCATTGGCAATAGTAAGGGTTAGCGGAGTCAATTCTGCTGCTCTCCTTACCCCCTATTTTATCTCAAAGCGTGCTCAAAATTCCGATCTTGAATCGCACCGTGCATATTTTGGCGACTTTATTGTACATAGCGAGCACATCGATGAAGTTCTCGTAACATATTTCGAAGAAGGAAAGAGCTTCACGGGTGAAGAGAGCTTTGAAATCAGCTGCCACGGTTCCCCATACATCGTTAGCCGAATTATGGAAAGTTTACTAGAAGCTGGCGCCCGATTGGCAGATCCGGGGGAATACACTATGCGTGCCTTTATGAACGGTCGTATGGACCTTGCGCAGGCCGAAGCCGTAGCAGATTTGATTCAGGCTGAAAACAAAACAATGCATGATGTAGCCTTACGCCAACTAAAAGGAGGTTTCTCAAAAGAAATTACTGCCTTTAGAGAAGAACTAATTCACTTTGCTTCTATGATTGAATTAGAATTAGACTTCAGCGAAGAAGATGTGGAATTCGCTTCACGGACAGAACTCCTAAAAATGTTGCAATCACTCAAAACCAATGTGAGCAATCTCATCGATAGTTTCAAGTATGGTAATGCACTAAAAAAAGGGATAGCTACAGCCATCCTCGGAGCACCGAATGCAGGTAAGTCAACGCTCTTAAATGCTTTACTAGGTGAAGACCGCGCTATCGTTAGCTCTATTGCAGGTACCACGCGTGATACGGTAGAAGACACCTTTAACTACAGCGGTCTTACATACAGACTTATCGATACTGCAGGTATTAGGGAAACAGATGATTATGTCGAAAAAATTGGTGTTCAAAAAGCATTTGAACAGGCCGAAAAGGCAGATGTCATTTTCTACCTTATTGACGCAAAAGCGCCAGAAGAGGATTTGGAACAGCGTATTACGTATCTCGAACAAGCGGCCTCTCAAGCAGAGTTATTTTTGTGTATCAATAAAACTGATCAGGCAGATACAGGCGGCATTCTAACAAGGCTTGAGGGTTCGAAACGCCAGATCTTCCAGATTGCGGCGAAAACGAAAGACGGTCTAATAGAACTTCTTGCAGCGCTCAAAGAAGCTACCGCCTGGTCATCACACAGCGCATCGCAAACTATTATTACCAATGCTCGTCACGCCGATGCATTGCACAGAACGTCACTAGCCTTGGACAAGAGTATAGAGGCCGTTCAGCTAAATATCCCAGGGGATTTATTGGCTCAAGATCTGCGATTAGCTTTGGACGGCTTAGGGGAAATTACAGGCAATATTTCCACTGACGACTTACTTGCCAGCATCTTCAGTAAATTCTGTATCGGAAAGTAAACCCGGTAACTATCGATAAACAACGATCGCTAAAATGGCTCACTCTTTTGTATAAATCGTCACCATTGAAGTCTGATACATTTTATCTAATTATATTTAGTCGAATTTAGTTGTAATCGTTCATCACATTCAACCCAAGAATAACTTAAGCAAACAATGAAGCGTAAAATTGAATTATTAGTAACCAGTTTCTTGTTCGAAAGACTAATCGTTGCGGTAATTATTTTAAACAGTGTTCTGATTGGTGTTGAAACTTACACGACTAATCATATTGTCGAAAATATCCAACAACTCTGTCTGTTCATTTTTACAATTGAGATTGCTCTGCGCGCTATAGCTTCCAAAGGTGTAAAGGACTTTTTCTCAGATGGGTGGAATATTTTTGACTTAACCATTGTTATTATCGGATTTATTCCTGAGAATATCTCCGAAAATGGGGCAATGTTTAGTGCATTACGAGTCCTACGTGTCTTTAGAGTTTTGAGGTTATTGAGAGTATCAAAAGAAATTAAAATTATTGTGAATGTTCTCGTAAAATCAATGAAGTCATTCTTTTATAATGCATTATTCTTTTTAATTTTTTGTTATCTCTACAGCCTCATTGGAGTGACATTGTTAAAAATCCCTGAAAATATTGATCCTGAAACCCAAGAGTATTTATACTCGATAATTAGTACAGGAGAATCTGTAAATCCCTTTATGACCGTTGGAGACTCATTTTACACGCTATTCAGTATAACTGCTGGGGCAGAATGGTGGTCAATAAAAGGATTGTTAAATGCTGCGTACGATAGGGATTTGATTTCTACTCCGCCTTGGCTAGTTTCAACGTTTCTAGTTCTTTGGTATTGTTTCGCAGTCTTCCTGTTGCTTAATCTCGTTTTAGGTGCGGTGATTAATAACTATCAAATGATTATGGATAGTTATTTGGACGATGACAATAAAAATACCGATGGAATAGACATTGAAAGGCAAAGGTCTATAGACTAAAAAAGCCGAGCAAATGCTCAGCTTTTATATTCAATGAATGATTACTATCGTTTACTCACCAAAGAAAACGTCATTCATAATGTTGAAGTACTCCTGTTCTCCTTCATGGATATCTCCGTCAGCTCCAGCTACCGAGGCCAAATCTTGCATTAGTGCTTTCAAGTTCGGTTCGCTAAATTTATCCTTAATGTAAGTACAACATAAAACCACATCTTTACCAAAGTTTTCTGTGGAATCTCTCCAATTCAAAGCTTTTGTTATGGCTTCAATAGCGCCATCTAAGTCACCATCTATCCATTCAGATATCTTCACAGCAATCGTTTGAATTTCACTTTTGTCAATCACTCCATCAGCGGTGGACATGCCCACATATATAAATGCTAAAGCATCGACTAAGGATATTGTTTCTGGTCTGGACATAATAAAATTTTTAAAGTTAATGAGTGTAATATACGTAGTATTTTATTTAAAACCCGAACATTCCCGGGGCCGGTCTAAAAATATCTTCCATCCACTTTTCGGCTCGTAAAATATCATTTTTATCATGGAAAGGGGTATAACCCTCACCTCCATATCCTTCGGCCCACATAGGCTTTCCCTTACTAGCAATAATAGTTGGTTCGCGAAGTTCCCAGATGGTAAAAATCACCTCTAAATGCGATCCTTGCTGGCTATCTGCTTTCGTTTCATCAAAAGTCAAATATTGTCCATTCTCTTGGAACAAGGTTATTCGGTCAATAGGTTGACCATCTAAATTTTTTTCGAATTCTATCCTTTCTGCTTTATCAAAGGGGAAAGCAAATAATATATCGATTTCGCCTTCTGTGATTTCTTTTAGAACGTGAAAACCATTCTTATCAATAAAAGCAAAAGAGCATACATCCTCTTTCCAAATGGTTAAAGGTGCAAACCACCAAAGCTGTTTTGTGAAGTTATGTAAACTTGCAGGAAGAAAACGTAAAGAAGGTATGAGTTTATTTGCCCTAATATTTGAAATAATTGACTCGAATTCTTTGGGCTTAAAATTGAAATCAATTTCTACAATTTCCTTGATCCAAGGTGTACAGTATATTACCATATTCAACTTATCATCATACCAAGAATTACTATGATAATAAGTTTTTAGGTAATTTCTCATATCCTCAGGACCGAAGTCTTCGGTTTTTGTCCATTTTGCATAATTCATTATTGCACGAAGTTTGAATTGGTTTTCAACAGAAGCTTTAAGTTAAGGATGATTAAACTCTGGACAAAGAAAACACTTAGATGAATCAATGCGATAAAATCGAGCTACCATTTTTGTTAGAAAAGGAGGCTAAATCACTTTTTGTTATTATTCTCTTTTCCTAATCTTATCCAATGCCATACGATCCAGGCAAGCCCTGCATTGCAGAAGTAAAAGATGTACTTGAGAATGTAAGCCACATTTCCAAATAGAATGTTCTGCTGGAGCTTTAGAATATTATAGACTTGCCAAGAGGCCCAAGCATCCGCATACATACGCGGTGTATTCAGAATTCCGCTGTAGGTGATTCCTGTAATCGCAGAGGTCACTAAGAACTTACGCATCTTATCTCCGAGTGGCCCATTTAAGAAATCGGTAAATCCAATGTAATTCAACACCGTTGCAAGCACGAAAGCAATACACGCATTCAGGAAGAAGATTTTATCAATTTTTCTAGGTACCCTGTTAGGACGACGTTTCCAGTATAGATAGCTCATTCCAGCACCAATAAATGAAATAGGATACGTTAGTATAGCAGCCTCATTTCCCAAATAGAAGTCAACAACCGCGCTATTTACAGCTGTGGCTAATCCAATAAGGTTGCCAATGTTGTTTCTTTTGGTAATTAGGCGAGTTACCATCATGCTCACACCAGCTCCTATAGTAGAAAACCATCCAATAGGCAAACCATTAACCACAGTATTGTGAAAGCCAAGCACAATGCTTAATCCTACCACCAATAAGACACCAATAACATCTAAGGCAGTACTTTCTAGAAACTTCTGAATGCGTTGTTTAAGTTGGCGAATCACGAAGTAATGTAATTTCTCGGATGAAGAGCTTCAAACAAGACGAACCAATTTCGAAAATTAAAAACACCCCGTGTATATTACACAGGGCGTCTTCAAAGATTTGTAAAAGAGAACTACTATTCTTTAATGAATTTTATGAATTGCGGGTTTATATGGCCGATTACTAAAAGGTACATTCCAGAATTCAAAGAACTAACATCAATTGTGTTCTCGGATTCAGATAGAATGCCTTCAATAATAAGTCGTCCAGTAACATCTCGTACTTCAAAGTTTTTTACAACATTGTTCAAATTAGGAATAGTGACAGTACTCCTAGCAGGATTAGGATAAACTTCTGTCTTATTCTCAATATTTTCATAAATATTGAACGGATTGCCAACTAGGAACTTTGATTCACGATATCCAACATTTGGAGGACAAGGTCCCGTTGTTGATAATTCGACAGTCTGCGCAACGGGCATAGGATAACCAGATACCCACCAATGCCATTGCTCCATAAATAAATTACATGTGGCAGATCCAATTTGACCGTCATTCCATGTTCTTGTGGTGTAAACCAGGGTGGCCGCATTGAACACCGTACCATCTGGCATAGTCAAAGTACCTGATGATAGTGATTCAGTATAAACTGAATCGTCTCGCTCCATTGCTGGTGGACAGCCACTACATGTAAAAGAAATGTCTGTCTCCGAATCAGAATGAGTATCTCCAGTAGCAAACGGATAAGTATGTAGGACAAGTGGTGATTGATAAGACGTTGTAATAACAGTTATTTCGCCATGAAACGTATATTCGTTGCTGTCGAAACCAAGAAAAAACTTACCACCGTCTTCATATTTCACGTGGGTAGCATTAGGATAATTATTGGCATAATTTGTACTTGAAATTGGTTCAA
>MDTG01380547.1_pt1 | contig 64308 bp, 62 predicted proteins | sample 811421 | NCBI WGS metagenome assembly MDTG01 (sample SAMN05326645, study PRJNA326480) | marine metagenome | isolation source: seawater | place: Pacific Ocean: South East | collected 2011
GGCCGCCGCGGCACGCCGCGCCGGGCCAGATAGTCGGGCGAGGCCACGATCCGCCGCCGCACCTCGCCCAGATGCACCGCGCGCAGGCCCGAATCGCCCAGCTTGCCCACCCTGAAGGCGATGTCGACCCGCGCCAGATACAGATCCACCACCTCGTCGGTGAAGGTGAGGTCCAGCCGGATCTGCGGATATCGCATGGTGAAATCCGGCAGCAGCGGCAGCAGGCAGTGCCGGCCGAAGGGGATGGAACTGTTGATCCTGACCAGCCCCGACGGCACCACCGCCTGACCGGCGAGTTCGGCCTCCATCGCCTCCAGCTCGGCCAGCAGCGCCTCGGCCCGCTCGCGGTAGACCTCGCCCTCGGGCGTCAACCGCAACCGCCGGGTCGACCGCTCCACCAGCCGCACCCCCAGCCGCGCCTCGATCCGCGTGATCAGTTTGGCGGTCGCCGACGGCGTGATCCCCAGCTCCCGCCCGGCCGCACTGAAGGCCCCGCGCGCCGCGACACGCAGAAAGACACGCATTTCCCAGGCGCGGGCGTCGGTCATGGGGTGGGGATCCCGGGATGTGTGCGTGGGATGGCGGCCCGCGCCGTCTCCCGCCATTCAAGACCGGGCACGGCGCTTCCTGTCGATCAGTGCCTGAGCCTCGTCCATCACCCGGTCGTGTGACACGGCCGGCCGATCGTCGTCCAGTGCCTCCAGAACCTTGGCGCGGAACCAGGCATCATGGGCTTTGGCGTCCGCGGCCAGGTCGCGGATGCCTACTCCTGTCCAGAACTCCATACTATCCCAATCTCTGTGCACCCCGCGTCGACCAGGGGCTGGGTTCCTACAATACATAGATATGTCTTTATGTATTTATGTCGGATCCCGCTCCCTTGTACCTCGGCTTCCAGCACGACCGGATCACGGAAGATCAGGCTGCATGGTCCTCGTGGTCGAGAAAACGACGCAGGGCGTCACTGACGACGGTATTCAGATTCACGCCCCGGCGCCTGGCATAGAGCATGGCGCGGCGGTGCAGGTCGCGGCCGGGCCGGACGTTGAAGCTGCCCTTCAGGGGAATATCGGGTTTACGGCCCTGGGCCGCGCAAAGCTCAAGGTAATCGTCCACGGCCTCGTGAAAAGCAGCCTTGAGGCCTTTTCCGTCCACGCCCTCATAGGTCACCAGATCACGGATGAACTCCAGCCGCCCGTGCAACACCTCGTCCTCGTCACTGTACTCGACCGAGCCGAGATAGCCCTTATATTCCAGCATCCTGCTCATATCAGACCCTCCTCGGTCAGTACCCGCAACACATCCTCGATGACGTACATCCTGACGATGTTGCCGGGGTGCGGCTTGTGCAACGCGATGGTCGGCGCGGTGTCATGGATAAACCCCCCTGTCTTGCCGGTCGCCGCCTCGCTGTATCCCAGACCCTCCAGCAGTCTGACCAGCTCGTCCCAGGTGAAGTCCTTCGGCTTGCCCCTGAGCCGGGCAACCAGTTTGTCGTGCCGACTCATATCGCCGTGCCGCTCCCTCCCCGGTTTCTGATTTCCCAATATGGGAGATTTATGCGGAATTGCAACCGTATATAGTTGCGTCGCATGACAGGTCGTGGGCACGCCCCTGCCAAATAATCTCAGGTTGTATCTACTGGATGACCCACCTTCTGGTGCCCCTCCGGCCACGCTATGGCACCCTCTTCTTGTTAAGTGCATATTCCAGGCCAATTTTTCGCCATAAAATGAAATGATTCGACTCCCTCTTCGCACATAAATTGCACTACCATGTTTGTGACGGGCATCACATCCGCCCGCTTTCCACAGTCTTCCTGACAACATCATACAACTATTGATAGTGTATCGATCCGGGAGGGACGGATGCCCCAGGATGACCCGATGGCGGGGTTCGCCCGCCTTTTGCCGGGCCTGAAGGCCGATCGGCGGACCGCGGCGGCAGATCTTGATGTGCTGGCCGGAAAGATCGAGGCCGCAAAGAGCGAGGGCCGAAAGGCCGAAGGCGGGGAGGCGGGCGTCCTGGCGGCGCGGCCGCAGGATGCGTTTTCGGTGCTGGCCATGGCCGGGATCGGGCCGGCGGCGGATCTGCGCGGGCTGGCGCCGTCCAGGGTGGCCGGGCCGTTCATCGATCTGGACGGGCGGCGGCTGTTCGTCGACGTGTTCGAGGCGGGCAAGCTGACGCCGATCACGCCCAAGGGCCAGGCGGCGCCGCTGATGCTGGTCTCGGGCGGCTCGGCGCGGCGCACGCGCGATCAGGTGTCGATCGGCATCGCCGCCGGCACGGTCTGGATCGCGGCCGGGCTGTTTTCGAACAAGGCGCCGGCCGATGGCTGGGCCGGGCTGCCGGTCCGGCGCGGCACGGCGCGCTTCGCCGCCGCGGCCGCCAGCGGCACCGCCATCGCCGCACCGCCCAAAGGCGAAATCGTGCTGGAGCTGGGCTACGCGCCCGACCCGGCCAATCCCTGCCCCGATGCGGCGATCACGGCACCCGCCAAACTCACCATCACCATCGACGGCGGCAAGGCGACGGTGGCGCTCGATGGCGGCGAGGCGCGATTCGGCGGCACCGCCCATACCGTCGCCCCGACCGAGAAGGTTATGTGGAACGCGGCCGAAAACGGGCTCTGGTTCCCGGCCGACATCAAGCCCGAGGCGATCGATGCCGCCGGGATCGACTGGCGGGTAGCCAGCTTCGATGCCGGGTTCCGCATCGCCCGCGGCGGCTGGCTGATCCCGGTGGTGGTGAACGCCGCCCCCCAGACCCTGCCCCAGGCCAGCACCAGCGGCCATTGGTGCTTTGCGCTGAAGGGCGATCCACGGGTCGGCTGGGTGGGGCTGGATGGCCGGGTGCGGATCACCGACCCCACCCTGTTGATCGGCCAGGGCATTTTCATGCTGGTCGACCGCAACGCCGCCGCCGATCCCGGCGCCGTGACCCGCTTCGATCTCTGGGCGCTGGGGGCCGGGATCGCCGGGCGCCAGAGCGTCACCGCCACACTCGCCGCCGCCGGTGCGGTGGTGATCGGCTGCGCCGGCGCCGGGCGGCATTTCGCCATGGCCGAGGCCCGCATGGCCGAACGCCTCGCCTGCCCGCGCGACCATGCCGGCCGGCCCGTGACCACCCGGCCGGTGACCGCCATGGTGATGATCGCCGAAGAGGCGGGGCGGCTTCAGGCCGATCTGATCGCCACCGGCTTTGCCGGCGATCCCCCCGGCAGCCTGCGGCTGGTGGTTGAAAATGCCGTGCTCGCCACCGGGCTGCCTGCCCTCTATCGCGTGTCGGGCACGGTGGATGCCGACGGCGTGATCCGCGCCGGCACGCTGGATCTGGTCTTCGGCCTGCTGAACTGGCTGCCGACCCTGCCCGACCCTTATGTCTCGTCCTGTGCCGGCGGGCTGCCGCTGCCCCAGGCCGCCGCCGCCGCATCGGGGGGCGTGCTGCGCGCCGCGGTCAGCTGGTCGGGCGACGGCCCGCCGGCCCTCGCCTTCGCCGGCGACCTGCCGCCGCCCCTGCTCGGCTGCGACAATCCCTCCAAGCCCGATCAGCGGCCCGCACGCCTGCCCGATCGCGAGCTGACCGGCCAGACCGCCCAGGGCACAGGCCTGCGCGGCGAGGCCGAACAGGCCACATGGGAGCGCGCCCGCCGCGCCGCCGAAAAGTTCAAGGGCAACGAGGTCTGGCCCAAGGCGCGGGACAGTTTCACCGACCGGGTGGGCACGCTGGGCCGCCGGCCGGGGGTGTCGCTGCTCGACGTCTCGACCAGGCGCCATCAGATCGGCGTCGCCTTCGACACCAGGGTCGACCAGCCCCTGACCCATGCCGTCCCCCAGCCGGGCACCGTGGCCGAGATCGAGGGGCTGCGCTTCAGGACCGGCCTGCGCGTCTTCGCCCTGCCCCAGATTCAGTGGGAACCCGTGCGCACGCTGGATGCCGACCAGGATCTGGTGACGCTCGGCTGGTTCCCCACCCCGCTCGCCTCGGCAAGCGATGGCGGGCCGGCGATGATCCGCGGTGCCGCGAAACTGCGCCCGGCCATCCCCGATCTCGCCCTTGAAGAGATGGTCGCGGGTTTCAACAGCGGCGATCCGCTGGAGGTGCTGACCACCCTGCCCTTCGGCATGATGGCCAAGATCGAGCTGAAAGGCGCCGCCGATGCCGATGCGGCCGCCGATACCGCCACCATGCTGCGGCCGCGATTCGACCGGGGCGGGCCGCTTGAAGGCGGCCATCAGCTGAGCCTGCGCGCCGGCACGCCCACGGCCGCACCGCCCCGGCAGAGCGCCAGCTTCCGCGGCCTCGCCACCCAGACGCCCAATGGCGTCGACCTGGCCTCGGGCGCGCCGCTCAACATCTCGGTGCTGGGCGCCACCGCCGGCCCCGAGGGCGCGGTCGAGGCGATGTTCAACAATGAATTCACCCTGTTCCGCCCCCGGGTGCCGGTCACCCGGCTCGATCTCTCGGGCTATGGCAGCAGCACCTTCAGCGACTGGGGCAACCCCTTCGCCGCCTTCGCCGAGGCGGCCAAGGTCCAGTTCCAGGTGATGGTCGGGCGCACGGCGCTGGAGGTGGTGAAATTCGTCAGCGTCATCTACCCCTGGGGGATCAGGGCGACGCGCACCGTCACCATCGAACGCCGTGGCGGTGGTGGTGTCCTGCGCCGCGACAGCGGCTGGCAGGCGGCCTCGGCCGGGCTGTTCGATTTCCGCCATGTGCCCGCGGGCGGCGGCGCGCCGGTCTCGCCCGATTACGAGGTCCATCCGGGGCTGATCCGCGGGATTTACGACGTCTCCCGCATCCGCCCGTCGGACCGGCCGGCGATCGATCTGCCCTCGGGCGGGCGGGTGCTGCCGATGTATTTCGATGCGGTGGCCGAGATCGGTACCGATGCCGCCCATGCCCGCACCCCCGTCCGCGGCATGCTGGGCTGGCTGCATCTGCTGCCGGTGGGCGACCCGATCACCCCCGCCGATCTGGACCAGCTGCTGCGGGTCTATGGTCCGGCGGGCGGGCCGATAGAGGTATCGCTGCCGCTGGATGCCTCGGGCTTCCGGATGCGGCTGAAACGGATCGAGGCCGCACCCGCCTGGAACGGCCCCCACCCCGCCATCGTCGGCGCACTGCGCGGCGCACCGCAATTCGGCGCCGGCAACGGCGCCTGGTCGGTGGCGGCCTTCCCCGGCCCCGCCCATCCCGACCAGCCGGGAGAGGCGGTGGCCGCCCCCGACGGCGTGGCGGTGCTGCGCGCGGGCGAGGCCGCCACGCCGCTGGCCGACAGGATCCGCGTGCCGGCACCATCCCCCCTTCTCACCTTCCAGGACCCGCAGGATCTGTTCTCGGGCGCCAGCCCGCGGGCCGATTACGCCTTCGTCCAGACCACCCCCACCCATGCCCTGGCCTTCCGCCGGCCCAGGATCCAGATCGGCAGTTCCGACATCACCGCCGGCCTGCCGGCCCTGTTCGCCGATGTCTTCGCCCGCACCACCGGGGCCGGTGTCTTCCCGCACCCCGATGCGGCCATCCCGCTCGGCGGGGCCGGCAGTCACCGCCTGCGGGTGAACCCGGCCAATGGCCGTTTCCGGCTGATGCCGCCGGTCGCCATGGCGCCGGGGCCGGTGCAGATCGTGCTCTCCGACGATGTCGATGCCGGCAGCCGGATCGACTATGCCGCAAGCTCGATCACGCTTGCGATCGAGGAAGACAGCTGGTCGCTGACCATGCCGCGGGTCAAGGTCTGGACCGATATTCTGGGGCTGACCGACGTCACCGGCATGCAGACCGACATCATCGGCGGCAGCACGCTCAGGCCGAAGCTCACCGCCATCAACTCGCTGATGCATCCGGTGCTGGAAGACATCATGACCTTCCTGCCCGGCTTCTCGTCACGGCCCGAGATTGCGCCGATCGACCTGGCCGCCACCAATCTCAAATACAAGGTCAAGCTGAAGACCGTGGCCGAGAAAGAGGTCAAGCTCGGCCCCCTGGATCTCAAGGTCGGCGCGGTGTTCGAGGCCGGCACCGACGAGGTCGACATTCCCCCCGATCTGCTGCCCCCCGGCAGCCCGCGCACCGAGGCCAAGGTCGAATTCGTCGGCGGCGGCATCTCGGTCGCGCTGGAGGGCGAGACCCCGACCAGCCCGTGGAAAGTGGTCTACGGCGCCGAATTCTCGCTCGGCGGCAAGACCTATATGCCGCAACTCACCACCGACCCCTCGGGCGGCGGCGCGGTGGTGGGCAATTTCTCCAAGGCGTCGTTCGAGCTGAAGGCCTATATCGGCATCGGCGTCGGCGGCCATCTGGGGCCGTTCAAGGCCGAGGCCTCGGTCGGCATCGGCCCGGTGATCGTCTATGAAGGCGACTGGGGCTTCGGCGGCTTCGTCTTCTTCGATGCCAAGGTCGACGTCAAGATCGTCACCGTCGGCGTCTATGGCGAATTCTCGCTGATGATCGTGAAGAAGGTCGATGGCGACTACGCCGCCTATGAAGGCGAGGTCGGCATCTACGTGAAGATCCTGTTCTTCTCGATCAAGGCCAGTATCGGTTTTTCCAAGGAAGACAAGATCTGAGGAGGCCCCGGCCATGGCCGCACCCCGCCTGTCGATTCTCCCCTTCCTTCAGTCCTGGGATGCCCCCCAGGGCCGCCTGACCGTGAACCTGCTGCTGGTGCCGGTGGGCGACCCGGCCCAGCCGCTGGGGCCCCCCACCGCCCCGGCCTTCCAGGGCACGGCGCTGCGCCTTGCCGCCCATATCTCGGATGATCCGGGGCGGGTGGCGACGCTGGCCGATGTGCCGGCCGGGCCCCAGCTTGTCGATCTGGCGCCGCCGCCCGATCAGGCGGCGCTGTTCGACTGGCTGCGCGCCGAATTCAAGCTCACCCAGCCCGAGACGGTGCATGTCCGCAGCGACGACTTCCGGCTGCGCAAATACCTGCCGCTCAGCTATCGCCGCTCCCATGGGTTCGTGGCGCCGAAAACGCCGCTCGCCTCGATCGACGACACCTATCACTGCCTGCTGAAATGCCCGCCGCCCCCGGCACGCCCCACCCCGCCCGAGACCGACGAAATGAGCTGGGGCGAAGGCTTCGCCGTGCTGCTGCGCCAGCCGCCGGTCGCCCGCGCCGCCGGGCTGATCCACACCGTCACCATCGACCTGCCGGAACCGGCGCCGGGCCAGGCCCATCCGGGCGGCTGGCTGTTCTTCTCGCTGGCGGCCGGCCATCCCTTCGCGGCCGAGGCCGCCGCCGATCCGGGCTGGGCGAAACTTTACGCCACCCGCCTGCCCCGGCTGGACCGGGCGGAGCCGCGGCCGGTCTTCACCGCCACGCTGTTCCCGGTAGCGGCGGATGCCGCGGCGGCGGCCGGCCTCGGCCCGCTGGACCAGGTGTTTCCGGAAGCCGCCGTCTTCGACGACGGTTTCGCCAAGATCGTCCATGCCCGCCAGCCGATCCATGCCGACGGCAGCGCCGAGGATGCCGCCGGCGGGCCGCCGCTCCGGCTCGACCCCGGCATTCAGCTCGCCTGGGACGACGAGGACACGCTGGTCGCCACCAACCGCGCGATCGGCACCGAGATGGACGGATCGCTGCCGCCCGAGGCGCCGAGCGCGGTCTTCGGCTACCGCATCGATGTGCGCGCGGCCGGCGATGCCGGCTGGACCTCGCTGCAGGCGGTCACCTCGCCCGGTTTCGCGGTCGGCGGGGCCGCGATCCCCGGTTTCGATGCCGAGGGCATCGTCGAGGTCCACCCCATGACCGTCGCCGGGCAGTTCTGGCTGCCGGTGTTCTTCGCCCGCTGGGCCGGCGGCTCGCTGGTCGCCCCCGGCGATGACGAGGTGCTGCTGCGCGGGCCGGCACGAACCGCGGCCCTGCCCTATTCCGGCACCGGCGCCGGGGCGGTGCCGCTGCGCTATGGCCGCGACTATGAATTCCGGGTGCGGCTGGCCGATACCACCGGCGGCGGCCCGGCGGCGGATGCCGATCCGGTCAACCCGGCCGCGGCACCGGTGGCGCGCCAGGCCTTCCGCCGGATGATCCCGCCCGGCCCGGTGCGCAGCCGCGACCTGGACGGGGCCGGCGCCCACACGCCCCGGCATTTCCAGATCCACCGGCCGCGGATCGGCTATCCCCAGGCGGTGTTCACCGGCTTCCCCGGCGCTTTCGACCATCTGGCCGCGATCGGCCGCGCCAATCAGGGCCGGCCGCCGGCCGCCTGGGTGGTGCCGGACATGCCCGACCCCGATGCCGATCTGCTGGAGATCCGCGTCCTGGTCCAGGCGCCGCGCTTCGACCCGGCCGGCGGCGATGCCGGCTTCACCCTGCTGTACCGCACCACCCGCGCCTTCCCGGCGCTGGTCGATCCTGCCGCACCCGCGGTGCTGGACCTCACCCTCGACTGGGTGGATTGCGCGCGCCTTTCCGACATCGCCTGGCCGATGGATGGCGGCCTGCCCGGCGCCGGGCCGGTGGTGGTGCCGCGCGGCCGCAATGTCCGGGTGCTGGTGCGGGCGCTGGGCCGTGCGGATCCGGGCTATTTCGGGTCCGAGGCCGCGCGTCTGGGCAGCCCGGGAGAGCTGTGGCCGGGCACGGTGACGGTGCCGCTTTCGCCCGAACCGCCGCTGTTTGCGCCCACCACCGATCAGGAGCGTCTGGCCTCGGTCTTCCTGCAACCGGAAGTGCCGCGCGCGGCCGAAACCGCGGTGGCGGCCGCCCAGCCGGGGGCCACGAAGCTGATGGTCACGCGGCTTGCCGCCGCAACCGGGCTGGTGGCAGAGGATGGCACGCTCTACGGCGTCCCCGGCCGGCGCACGGTATTCGGCTGCGCCGGGCTGAAACATCACCTGGCGCCCGATGGCGGCGCGCTGACCCTGACCAGCCCGGTGGAGCTGGAACAGGTCTGGCTGAACCTGGTGCGCCTCAGGCTGGATCGCGACTGGAGCTGGACGGGGTTGTCCAGCCCCGCCGTCACCGTCTCGCGGCGGGTGGAGCTGCTGCCGATCGGCCAGATCTCGACCCGGTCGCTCGGCAGCATATCGGTCGATCATGCGATCAACGGCCAGGCGCTCAGGGCCGCCCCCGACCGCGAGAGCCTGGATCTGGTCTTCCTCGACGCGCTGGAACCGCCCACCGGCCCCGACGGCCACCCTTACGAGGTCCGTCTGACCTATACGCTGACCGCGCGTTTCGACGATGGCGGCACGCAATCGGTGGAGGTGGAAACCCGGCTGCCGGTCGCAACCGCGCCCAAGGTGGCGCCGAAACTGGTCTCGGCCGGCCATGCCTTTTCCGACTACACCATCCTTGGCGATTACGAGGCGACCGGCCGGCGGCGGCGCATGCTCTGGCTGGAATTCGAACCCGACCCCGCCCGCGACCCGCGCGACATCATCTATGCCCGGGTGCTGCACCACACCCCGGATCCGATGCTGATGCCGGGCTGGGAACCGGCGGCCGACCCCGCCCCCTATGCCGGGCTCGACCTCGACCCCGAAGCGGTGCGGGTGATCCGCCCCGGCCAGGGCGACGACCATGCCGGGCTGAACGCCATGCAGCCCCTGATCAAGGCGGTGGACAGCGACGTGCATTACGCCCTGCCGCTGCCGGCCAGTCTCTCCAGCCAGTCGCCGGAACTCTTCGGCTTCTTCACCTATGAATTCCGGGTCGGCCATCCGCAGGGCACCGAGGCGGCGCCTTTCTGGTCCACCGCCCAGGGCCGCTTCGGCCCGGCGCTGGTGATCGAAGGCGTGCAGCACCCGGCGCCCGATCTCGCCTGCGCCATCCGCCGCACCCGCGCCGGCATCACCGCCAGTGCGGGCTATGCGGTGGCGGTGCAGGATGGCCGGGTGATGCGCATCCAGCCGCCCAACACCGAAATCTGGTTCGTGCTCTACGGCCGGGTGATGCAGGCCGACGGCCAGAGCTGGCGCAACATCCAGCTCGACCTCCGCCGCGCCCAACCGGCCCCCCGCCGCCCGACCCACGGCCGCCCCGGCGCCGGGTACCTCGGCACGCACCACCTTGCCCCCACCGGCCACGCCGCCTGGACCACCGCCGACATCGAAGCCCGCCTCGCCGCTTTCGGCTTCGACGAGGCAACCCCGCTGACCGCGCTCGCCATCGAACTCCTCCCCGAACCCAACGGCACCTTCGACGCCCCGCTGGCGGGCGATCTGGGCCAGGTGAGAATCCTGCGCACCTCGCCGCTGGTGGCGGTGGGTGGGGGGTGTTGTCCGCCGGAGGTTTAGGCAACCACGAGAAAGACGGGGAGAGGTCGGGGGCACCCGCCAGGGCCGGCCACGCCCCCCCCGCTCCAGTGCCATGATGCTGCCTTCGACCAGCTCGGCATGCCATATCAGTTCACGCCCCTCTTTCGAGCGGAAGTAGCCGGTCTGGTGGCGCTGAAAGAGCGTCGTGCCGATGCTCGCCTCAATCTGGGCTGACAACTGGCCTCGGGCCGGCTCAGGAACTGCAAGCGCGGTTGCTCTTGCTGTCATCATCGCGCCGGGAGCGTGATTGACCTTGGAAGTTGGCTGGAATTACCCCCGGGTTTGGCTGGCGAGCGGCCCCGGCCAAAGGCGCGCTGCAACCTCGAACATCTCATCAGCGCGAGCCTGAATCTCCGCTTCGCCCCACTTTTCCAGATTGAGCAGACCTCGATTGAGTTCGATATGCGTCTTTTCCAACTTCACCTTCTTCTCTTGGAAGGAAAGGTTGCTAAGTTCAGCATTATATCCGGTGAGCGTGAGGTTGCCGAACGTGTGGAGTAACCGCTGATGAACTTCCGTGGCGGTCGGGCCAAGGTCCTGCTGCCACCTTTCGCTGAGCGTTTGCGGCATGATGTGCTCAATGGTCGCGTGCTCCAGATCGGCAGGTTCCCGATGTCCGGAGAACCTCTCGAGTTGAATGAGTACGAAGTGGGTCGACCCCCTTCCGTACTGCTTGTCGTTGACAAAGCTGTTCCGGAAGTCAGCGTCGGATGGGAAACGCCGGCCACCCTGACCTGCCGACATCGCGCTGTGGAGCCAGGCCACGTAGTTCTCAGTCGGGAACTGCTTCGCCCAAGAGAGGAACAGCTTGTTGAGCGCATTCGTCGGCACCTGGCAGATCGACCGCCGGATGATGAAGGCTTCGATCAAGCTCAAGCATTTGTCCAGTTCGTCATCTGAGATCGCACCGACACGGCGTGCGTCTAGTAGCCTGAGAAGCAGCGGATATGATGTGCCGACATCGAGATTCTTGATGTTCTCCAGGCGCTTCCGCACGGCAGCTGACTGCTCTCCCTCCGGATTCAGGATCGTCGAATACATGCTCGAGAATTCGTGCATGCGAGCAACTTCAGCCTCGACGCTTTCCGGTCCCGACAGATTCCTCAGGCGCGATTTCGTAGCCGCATATATGCCCGTCTGGTAAACGTTCTCACCATCCTTCATCGCATAGTGACGAAGAAATTCGGTCAGGCCGCCGCCCAGTTGTTCCTCCATCGGCGCCCAGTATTTTTTGTATATCCGCTCCTGTTCACCGTTAGGGGAGATCGAATGCCGGAAACGCATCAGAATATAGTTCCTGACAAGATCGGCCTGCGTCAATGGCTGTCCTTTGAAGTTAAGGCTCTCAAAGATCAAATAGGGATCATCGGCATCACCCAGGTTGATCATGACGACCTGCAGAGCGTGCTCCACTGTCTCGAGCACCTTTGCACAGTCGATGGGATCGCCGTTGAGATCGACCCCTTTTGCGAGCTTATCCCGGAAAAATTTGTATGCATCTGACATCAAGCTGCCGTCGGACGGATTCTCACGCTGCAAGATGAGGGACGTATAACAGTCGCGGTCGGCTTGGGTAGGGACGAACTTCAACGTATCGTCCGGCCCTCGGAAGCGGTTGGTGAGATAGACCTCCTGTATGCGCGCTGCGCTGTTCTCATCAACTGAGTCTCGGAGAGCGGCCAGAAGAAGGGACACCGTCGTCAAACGCTGCTGACCGTCTATAATCAGGTACTTGTTTACCCCGACAGGCACGCTGCGCGCTGGCACCGAGACGATCGCTCCCATGAAATGGGAAGTCCTGTCTTCTGCATCGTATTGAACGAGCATATCGTCCCACAATGCCTGCCAATTCTGCTTATTCCACGAATAACGTCGCTGAAATAGCGGAATAATATTTTGCTTTTCGCCGTTGAAGTACTGGATCACATTGGCAGGCGACGCTTCCACAATAACCCCCGTTTACTAGCCGTCATAAGGACGTACACCGCGATGTCGCGGCTTAGCAGCCCGTCCGGATCATGCATAGCGACGGTGGCTGTTTGCCTCTGCAGTGTGTGTCCACTATTTTTCGCATAGACGCCAGCTTGCGAGCAACAATCGTCTTACGTGAATGTCACTGATCGTCCTCAAGGGTCATATGGTCCCCTCACCCCCCAACCGCGCAATCACCTCCTCCACCCCCACCACATCAGCATATTTCGCCTGCAGATCGAACAGATTGGCCTCATGCGGCCCCGGCGCCCGGTCGCCAACCGCCTCGCGGACGACGATGGGGATGAAGCCGTGCTGGAGGGCGTCGAGGGCGGTGGCGCGGATGCAGCCGCTGGTGGTGACGCCGGTGATGATGGTCGTATCCACGCCCAGTGCGGTCAGCGTCGAGGCGAGCGAGGTGCCGAAGAAGGCGCTGGCATATTGTTTGGTCACCACGATTTCGCCGGGCCCGGGTTCCAGCCCGCGGGCGAAGCGGCCGAGCGGCGAGCCGCGGTCGAAGACTTTCAGGGCTGCGACCTTGCGATAGAACAGCCCGCCATCGGCGCCGCCCGCCTGGTATTCGACAGCGGTGAAGATCACCGGGATGCCGGCGGTACGGGCCGCGGCCAGCAGGCGGTGGATCTCCGCCAGCATGTCTTCCACCCCGGCATAAAGCGGCGAGCCGGGGTCGAAATAGGCCTGGACCACGTCGACGATCACCAGCGCCGGGCGCCGGCCGAAGCCGAGCGCGCCCATGAAGCCGGCGCCCTGATAGTCCGTGGTGAGATCGGTGTCGGCGGTCATGGGCGGATCCTCGGTTGGAACGGACGGCGCGATCAGCGCAGCGGCGAGAAGGCGGTGGGCACCAGGATGCGGTTTTCCATCGCCTGGATGAACGGCGTCACCCGGGGCAGGAAACCGCGCCAGTCCTCCGAGGCGGCGAGCACCGCGCGCCGGGCCTCGCGATCGGCCATGCTCTCATAGCCCCAGAGATGGACCACGCCGTTGATCATGCCCACCTCGGTGGTGAAATAGCCGATCAGATTGCCCAGGATCGGCCGGATGATGCCCAGCCCCTCGCGCTCGAACACGGTCAGGAAGTCGCGCAGATGGGCGGGGGCGATGGTGTAGCAGCGTTCCTCGACGATCATGCCGGCATCTCCCGGCGGGCAGCTTCCTTCGCCTGCACTTCCTTCGCCTGTGCCTGGCGCCACCAGGCCGCCATGCGCCCGCCCAATGGCCGGTCGAGCAGGGTTTCGGCCAGGGCGACCGCATCGAACAGCCGGCGCCAGTCGATACCGGTCTCGATGCCCGCCTCGCTCAGCATGAAGACCAGATCCTCGGTGGCGAGATTGCCGGCGGCACCGGGCGCGAAGGGGCAGCCGCCCAGTCCGCCGAACGCGGCGTCGAAGCGGCGGATGCCCGCCTCCAGCCCCGCCCAGGCCATGGCCAGCGCCAGGCCGCGGGTGTCGTGCAGATGCAGCGCCAGCCGGTCGGTGTCGACACCGCCGGCGAGGGCGGTGACGATGTCGCGGATCTGCGCCGGGTTGCCGGCCCCGATGGTGTCGGCGATCGCGACCTGATCGGCGCCGGCCGCGAACATCTCTTCGGTCAGCGCCACCACCCGCGCGAGCGGGGTTTGCCCCTCGTAAGGGCAGGCGCAGGCGGCGGCGACATAGGCGCGCACGAAAACGCCCTCGGCCTTGGCCCGCCCGATCACCTCGCGGCAGACGGCGCGGGCCTGGTCCAGCGACATGTTGATGTTGCGCCGGTTGAGTGTCTCGGTGGCCGAAAGCACCAGCGCCACCGCCCGGGCGCCGGCGGCGGTGCCGCGTTCATAGCCGCGCATATTCGGCACCAGCGCCATATAGTCCACCCCCGCCCGCGCCGGCAGGCCGGCGAGCAGGGCTTCGGCATCGGCCAGCTGGGGCACCGCCTTCGGGCTCACGAAGCTGGTGACCTCCAGCGAGGTGAGGCCGGCCTCCAGCAGCAGCCCGGCCAGACGCAGCTTGTCGGCGGTGGCGACAGGCACCGGCTGGTTCTGCAGCCCGTCGCGCAGGCCGACCTCGGTGATGGTGACGCGATCGCTCATGCTGTCCTCCCTCTGCCGTCCTCAGCCGATGATGCCGCGGGCGCGCAGGGCGCCGCGGGCCTCGGCGCCCAGCCCCAGCAGCTCTTCCAGCACCTGATCGGTATGGCTGCCGAGCAGCGGCGGCGCGGTGAACACCTCCTCGGTCATGCCCGACATCTTGACCGGATTGCCCGGCATCTCCACCCGCCGGCCCGAGGGATGGGCCACCTCCACCACCATGCCGCGGCCGCGGATCTGCTCGTCGGCCATGGCATGGGCGATGTCGTTGACCGGCGCGCAGGGGATCTGGTTGCCGAAGCGCGCCAGCCAGTGCTCGCAGCTCTCGGTCTCCAGAATCTCCTGAAGCCGGGCGTTGATGACATCGCGATCGGCCCAGCGGCCGGGCTGGGTGAGATAGGCGTCCTTACGCAGATCCGGCGCATCCAGGATGTCGACCAGCCGCTGCCAGAACTGATCGGTGATCACCGCCAGGATCACGTGGCGGGTCTTCGTGCGATAGGTGTTGTAGGGCACATGGACGAAATGGCCGTTGCCCGACCGGCCGGGCTCGCGGCCCGACAGCGACTGCATGGTCGCCATGTAGTTCAACATCGACAGCTGGCAGTCGAGCATCGAGATGTCGATATGCTGGCCCTGGCCGGTAAGGTTGCGCTGGTTGAGCGCCGCCAGAATGCCGATGGCGGCAAACAGCCCGCCGCCCAGATCGCCGATCGGGATGCCCGCCCGCAGCGGCGTGCCGCCGGCCTCGCCGGTCAGCGACATGCCGCCGCCGATACCCTGGGCGACCAGGTCGAAGGCCGGCCGGTTGGGATTGGGGCCGGTCTCGCCGAAGCCGGTCACCGAACAGGTGATGATCCGCGGGTTGATCGCCGACAGCGTTTCGTGGTCGATGCCCAGCCGGCCGGTGACGCCGCGGCTGTAATTGTCGACCACGATATCGGCCTTGCGCACCAGATCATAAACCAGCGCGCGGCCCTCTTCGGTCTTCAGGTCGACGGCGACCGACTGCTTGTTGCGGGCAAGCGTCAGGAAATAGGCGCCCATGCCCTCGATCGAATGATCGGGATCCTTCGCCAGCAGCTTGCGGGTGCCCTCGCCGGTCTTCACCGGCTCGATCTTGATGGTGCGCGCGCCCAGATCGGCCAGCAGCATCGTGCCATAGGGCCCCGAGAGCATATGGGTGAAGTCGAGGATGATGACATTGTCGAGCGGTCGCATTCAGGGGGCTTTCGGTTCGGCCGGAGGGGAGAGGGAAAGATCGGCCACCAGCGCATGGCGGGCGGCATGGACATGGGCGCGCATCACGGCGCCCGCCCAATCGGCATCCTGCGCGCGGAAGGCATCTACCAGCTCGCGGTGATGGGCCATGCTGCGGACAAGCTGGCGGTCGTGATAGCGCCGGAAGGTGCGGTGAACCAGGATCAGATCGACGGTCTGGGTCAGCAGCCCGGCCAGGCGGTCATTGCCGCAGGCGGCGGCGATGCGGGTATGGAAGTCATGGTTGAGGCCGGTGATCCGGTCGAGGAAACCGGCCGGCCGGCGGGCCGCCAGATCCTCCATCCGCTCTGCCCGCGCCTCCAGCGCATCGATATCGGCGGCCGTCAGATGCCGGGCGGCCTGCTCCGCCACAGCCGCCTCCACCAGCGCCCGGACGGCGAAGATGGCCTCCAGATCGGCCACGCTCCAGCTCGACACGAAAGCGCCGAGCCCGGGGGTCAGCTCCACCAGCCCTTCGGTGGCGAGCCGGCGGAGTGCTTCACGAACGGGTGTGCGACTGACGCCCGAAATCTCGGCCAGATGCTCTTCCCGCAGCCGATCACCCGGGCGAAAGCGGCCGTCCAGAATGCCGGTGCGGATGGTGGCATAGGCGCGCGCCAGGGCGGTTTCGGGTGGTGGCGTTTCGGGTGGGGCGGTCTCGATATCGGTGGGGGGCGTCACAATGGCAGCCTTCTTCAATACTTCAGCAGCAGCGATCCCCAGCCATCGATCCGGTCGTCGATCCCCTGGGCGCGCAGGGCGTGCCAGAAGATGGCGGTGTTGATCGCGATCACCGGCTTGCCCAGCCAGGTTTCGGCGAAACCGGCCAGCCGTGCCATGGCGAGATTGGTGCCCACCTGAACCACGGCGTCGACATCGGGCCCGTCGACCTCGCGGATCGCAGCGGCAAGTTCCGCCTCCTGGACATGGGCGATCTTCACCGGGCTTGCGCATTTCAGCCCCTTGATCCGGGGCACCTCGTAGCCGCATTCCTCGAAGAAGCGCACGACATTGCGGTCGCCGACCGGCTGATAGGGCGTGATCACCGCGATGCGCTTCGCGCCATAGATGCCCAGCGCCGCCTGGCAGGCATCGGAGCCCATCGAGACCTGTAGCCCGGTATGGGCCTCCAGCTCCGCCTTCAGCTTCCGGCTGGCCGCCAGCCCGTCCCAGAAGGTTTCGGCCGAGATGCCGAGCACCAGCCGGTCGGGCTCGCACGACATCACGCTGTCCACCGCGGCCATCTGCGCCTCGGCGATCAGCCGGATCAGCTCGTTGAAGTCGTCGTCATTGTGGATCGCAATATTGGGGATCGCGATCCGGGCAATGTGGCTGGTGACGCCAGGGGGCGCCATCCGGTCGAATTCAGGCTGGACACTGGTATTGGTGCTGGGGACCAGCACGCCGAACTTGGCACGCCACCCGAGACTGTCGCCCATGACGCTTCGCTTTCATGTTTGTATTAGCCCCTCGCCGGGCGGGTGCTGCCGCACCCTTGGCCGCCGCCTCAATGGCGGCTGGGAGCCTGGATTGGTGAGGCTGGTTCCGGCATCCGTTACGACCAAAGGACCAGCCGGCCCGAGGGGAGGCGGCCGATGAAGGAGCCGATGGAGATGCGGTCATGGCCCGGGGCGGCGCGGCCGCCGGCGATTTCGTGCGGGTTGCGGGTGTTGAAGATGACCACGTCGCCCGCAACCGCGCGGAAGGTGAAGCGCTCGGCGCCGGCCACGGTCTCGGGCGGCAGGCCGTAGCTTTGTGGGATCTCGCCCGGCGCGTGCGCAGGCGTCCAGGGCGCGTGATGGATGGTGGTCTCGCCGCCCTCCACCAGCTCCTGGGCATAAAAATTCCAGCCGAGCTGGGCGTCGATCGCCGCGATGTCATAGGCGGGCGAATTGACCGGCGCCCAGTCGGCATGCAGATCCACGCCTTCCGAGGCATGCCGGATGATGCCGGCGTAATAGCGCCCGCCCGCCTCTTCGGCGATGCCGACCCCGGCAGGGCTCACCGCCGCAAGCCGGTCGATCAGCCGCACGACCGCATCGAAGGCCCGGGCCTGCACCGCATCGCGCCGCGCCTCGACCGCCGCGGCATCGCGGAAATAGTCGGATTTGGGCCGGTCCCAGCGATATTCGTACTGGGCGAGGCCGATATAGCCGATCCGCCGCTTGACGCTGTAATAAGAGAGATCCGCCGCCGAAACCGCCTGCGCAAAGGCCGCGCATTCGGCAGGGCTCGCGAAGCCGGGGATGCGGATCGCCGGGATCTCGTCATCCAGCAGCGCGCGCAGGTTTTCCGCGGTCAGCGGCGCTTCGGCGGCCGATCGCCAGCGGGGCCGGGTGGGAAGGCCGGCCTCTGTATACAGCGGCGCCGGGTGATGGGTCGCAAGCGTCGCCACGGCCCTCACTCCCAGGTCTTGCGCGGCGGCGACTTCACCTCGACCTGAAGGCAATCCTCCAGCGCCTCGCTGTAATGCTCGACCCCGACCGGATGCACCCAGGAACTGCCGGCCGTGGCAATGAACTCCTCACCACCAATCACCAGCCGCATCTTTCCGCTGATCAGATAGGCCACGGTCTCATGATCCATGTGCTTGTGCACCGGATCGATCAGCCCTTTCTTGCGGAATACTTCCAGAAACAGGATATGCTCACCCACGGCCATTTTCTTCACCGTAACATGGCCCTGTTCCGCGACACCCTCCACCCGATTGATGACTTCCGGCACGACATCGGCCGAATTGACGTGCAGATGGCTGGTCCGCTGCATGATGCGCTGGTCGTCCACGACCCGTCTCCCTGGTTGTTGCTTGTGCCCGGCCGGCTGGGGTGCGGCCGTTTTGTCTGGACAAGCTACTGTATGCAGAGGGCGGGGGTGGGCGCAAGGTGATTTGTCCGGACAATATGGTTCCGCCAAAAAGGAGAGATTCATTTACGTATATGATCGCTCAGGTTACATGCGATGATGGGCGCCAGAGTTCTCCACCATACAAAAGCGCCCGAGAATGGATGTCCGGATCAAGAAGCTCGACGGCAGTTGGGATCTCGGCTACGCACTCCATAAACACACGCTGTCCAGCACTCACACAGGCATCAACGAATGGGGGCATGATCGGTTCGAGACGACGCGTTCGGAACCTGGAGAAGCCCTCTACCGGCTCAAATACCGCGGAGATTGGACACAGGTCGAACCGCTTGCCCGGCAGATAAATCTCAGCCTGCTACCCCTCTTCGGCAAAATCGGGTTGATTGTCCCCGTCCCCGCCTCAACTCCTCGCCAGAGGCAACCCGTGAATGAGGTGGCCTGTGCGCTTGGCAAGCTGACGGGCATCCCAGTCTTTGACAAAATGGTGCAGAGAGCGCAGGCCCCGGCCGGAAGCCCCCGGCTCAAAGACCTGCGGACCCGGGAAGAGAAAGAAGCAGCGCTTGCGGGTCGGGTTATCCTCCACGAGGTCATCAGGAATGAAGGCTGCTGGAACGCTTTGCTGATCGATGACCTGTTCGACACGGGTGCCACGATGAATGCGGCATGCCGGGCGCTGCGCGGCTATCGCAAGATTGGTCGCATCTATGCTGCGGCCGTTACCTGGAAATAGATCATGACCACAGTCTTCATTGCCGGATCGATCTCCATCACCCGCCTGCACGAGAAGGTGCAGGAGCGGATCGCCGGAATCGTGGCGTCGGGGCTGGATGTGATCGTGGGCGATGCAGGCGGCGCCGACAGCTCCATACAGGCCTGTCTCCAGGATCTTGGCGCCACTCGGGTGACGGTCTATTGCACGGGCAAAGCGCCCCGGAACAATGTCGCGGGCTGGCCAGTCCACTACGTACAGTCGAAGGCGCGGGCGGGAAGCCGTGCCTTTTTCACCGCAAAAGATCGCCAGATGGCCAGGGACGGCGACTACGGCCTGATGATCTGGGATTGCAAAAGCACCGGCACCCTCAGCAATGTTCTGGAGCTGCTCGGGCACCGAAAAAAATCACTCGTGTTCGTCAACAAGACCAGGGACTTCGCGAAGATCGGTAACCCCGCAGATCTTGAGCAGCTGTTGCAGCTGATGTCCGACAGTGCACGCCGACTGGCGGACGAGAAGATCGGACTGTCCGCCAGGCTCGCAGCTCTGGGCCCGGACAGGTCTGCAGACGATCCGTCGCCGGATGCCGCGGCCGTCGCGGCGCAGACTGTTGCCGCCGAGGCCCCGGCCAGCCCGCTCCTCAAGGATCCGACCGGCGGCACGGCTATGAAGCTGCGCCTCTTGCTGATGTCGGCGCTCAGGGACCACATCCTGCAAAGCAGGCTCAGTGAGCCGGCCGCTGCGCGACTGCTCGGCGTGCCCCTGTCGCGCATTTCCGATCTCATGCGAGACAAGGCCGATGTCTTCGGCCTGGACATGCTTGTGAACATGGCCACCACCGCCGGTCTCAGGGTCGACATGCGGATTAGCGACCGGCCGGACCAGCCCTCGGGAGGTATTCCGGGCCTCGGATTTCAGGACAGCCTTCTGTAACCGCTGCCCCCCATCACACCGTCCTGATTTCCCCGCCGCTTGATGCAGGCCGCCCGCCGGACTGCACATGGGGAAATAGCGGGGCGAAAGCTCAGGCGAGCGGTAAGCCTTGAGGCACGGGCAGACGACCCGTTACCTCATCGGGAACAAGGGCTATGACGCCGACAGGCTGCCCGCGCCCTTGCGAGACCTCGATGCGGTTCCGCTTGTGCTGAGACAGCGTATTCCTCGCGGTTGCCGACCGGAGAGAAAAATATTTATATATATCAATAAGTTACTTCAAAGTTTCCGGCTTGATTATCAACCTTAATTGTTCTTGAACATCAATATCTATGACATTATGATTGAATTGTGACAATATGATAATGTCCTATGCCATTGACATGGGCGGTGCGCCACCGCTGCCCTCCGGCATCTGACAGTCGCGGATCCTGGTGCCTTCAAACCGGTGCGCCTGCAGGCGGGCTTCACGGTCCACCACGACGACATCGTCCGAAGACCCGCCGAGCAGATCCGACCCTTCGTTGCGCAAGGAGACGACGTATGTCGCTGGTTTCCGAAAACTTACGCCCCGCCCCCGCCCCCAAGGTTGCAACCGACGACGACATCCGCGACGTCCTGGCTCTCGTCACGCCAGAGGACTATCAGGCCGCCTGCGATCGGCTGGCCCGCATGTACGGGCTGCGATACCGCGAGACGGCCGGGCATCCGCTCAACATCAAGACCATCATCAAAGGCCGCGACATCACCTTTGCGCAGGGCGTTTCCCTGTCGTCGCGGATGTTTATGCTTCTGCACAGCCTGGGGCATTATTTCTTCATCTGTGCGGCGAAGGATAAGAAGATCGAGCGTTATTCTTACATATACGATCTGCGCGGCGTGCAGTCTGCGCTTCACTACTATGAAACCGAAGGCCAGGCCAACGGGCTGGATGCGCCGCCGGAGATGACCGATCAGAAGCGCAAGGATCGGGTGTCGTTCGAAGTCGGCGCCAATAATTTCGCGACCGACCTGCTCCGCCATATCGGTTTTGCCAGGGGCGAGACGGTCGTGCGGACCTACGAGGCCGGGGACATCAACTACATCGTCGACGTCTCGGGCTATGGCAAGAACGCCATCGTGCCGACCGACGGCGATTATCTGCGCAAATATGTCTGCGCCGGCCTGACGATCGATCCCGACGACACCTGTGACGACGGCGTCTACGATGCAACCAGCTTCCGCGTCGACGGCATCGACTGGGATTACATCGAAGACATTAAGCTGGAAATCCATTTCTTCTAGGATTGTGCGACGGGAGATCGACCATGCCTGATGCCGTATCGGCCGCGCTCGACGCACGACCAACAGTTGCCGAGGCAGAAGAAGCCGTCCGGACACTGCTCCGCTGGGCCGGTGATGATCCGGACCGCGAAGGATTGCTGGGGACGCCGGGCCGGGTCGTGCGCGCCTATGGCGAATTCTTCGCCGGCTATGCGATGGAGCCGCAGGAGATTCTGGCCCGAACCTTCGAAGAGATCGACGGCTACGACGAAATCGTGGCGCTGCGCGACATTCGGTTCGAAAGCCATTGCGAGCACCATATGGTGCCGGTCGTGGGAACCGCCCATGTCGCATATCTGCCCCGGACCCGGGTCGTGGGCATTTCGAAACTGGCGCGTGTCGTCGAAGGCTCTGCGAAACGGTTCACCATCCAGGAGAGGATGACGGCGCAGATCGCCAATGCCATCACCACGGTTCTCGACCCGCGGGGCGTTGCAGTCGTCGTCCAGGCATCACACCAGTGCATGACCACGCGCGGCGTGCACAAGCCGGGCGTCGCGATGATCACCAGCCGGATGACCGGCGTTTTCCGGGAAGATCCCGGGGCGAGGCTGGAGCTTTTCTCTCTGCTCGGCATGCGGCCCGGTGCCGGTCCGGAGGGGGCCTGTTGACGTCGACCAGTGCCTTGAATGGCGGCCAGGGAAGCAGAGGCCAGGGAAGCAGCGGCCAGGGAAGCAGCGGCACGGGCGCCTGGTTCGCGGTTCTGTGGGTCTGCCTGTTCATCATCGGTTCGGCGGAAGTCGTCGCCGGGCCGATGATGACGGTGATGGGCGCCCATTTCGGCGTGCCGTCCAGCCGCATCGCGCTTCTTCCGGCCGCCTATGGTCTGGTCTACGCGGCGGTCGCACTTGCCGCAGGCCCGCTCGCCGACCGCTTCGGTCGGAAACAGATGTTGACCGCGGGCCTGATCGGTCAGGCCGTCACGCTCTCGGTCCTGCCGCATTGCGGCAGCCTCACCATCGCGGTCTGGCTGTCGGGACTGGCGGGGTGCAGCGCCGCGATCATCCAGCCGAACGCCTTGACCATTGTCGCCGACCAGGCGCCACCCGATGAGATCGGCCGGCGGCTCGCCAGGGTCTTTGTCGGGCTGATGGCGTCTTTCGTGATCACTCCGGTCGTGGCCGGCTGGATGGCGAGCGGCATAGGCTGGCAACATGCCTACCATGCCCTTGGCGCGACGGCGTTTCTCTGCGCCATCGGGGTGGTCGCCCTGTGCCCGCCGGGCAAGCGGGGGCGTCCGGCATCCTTCTTCGCCACGCATGGCGCCGCCCTGCGAACGCCCGGCGTGCGGTCCGGTCTTGCGACCAGCTTTCTGTGGCTGGGATGTGCCGCCGGCTTCGGCGCCATCGTGGCCAATGTCGCGGCCCGCAGCCTGCCGATCACGACCGCGGGGGTGGGGCTCATCGCGGCGTGGTTCGGGTTTGTCGTCATCCTCGGCAATCTCTGCGGCCATGCCCTTGAACGGCGCTGGCCAGGCCGGGCGCTGCCGGCCCTTGCTGCCGCCTCGGCCATCGGCATCGCCCTCTTCGCCCTGCCCGCGGGCTCACCCTGTCTTCTGGCAGTTGCAGGAACACCCTGGGCCTTCGGCTACGGGGCCGCGGGGCCGCTTCATCACGCACGTCTGAACCATCTCTCGGAACGGTGGCGCAGCACGATCAATTCCTATCACGCCAGCCTGCTCAATCTTGGAATCTTCGCGGTGTCGGGCCTGTATGCCGTCATGACACCGTACCTGTCGCCCGGCTGGTTCTGCGTGGTCATCGCCGGTCTCTGTTTCTCGGGAACGGTCTTCATGCCCGGCACGGGGCGCAGCCTTGCGAGAGCGCGGCTCGGTTCCGGTGATCCCAGGACGAACCAACCGAAAAAGCAAGGTGGCGTATGACCGGAAGCACTATCGCGCCCGTATGTCATTGAGCCCGGAGCCTGAGCCCCAGATCATCGCGGCCCCAGATCATCGCGGCGGCGGCCGGACAGGGGATAGATCAGGATCTGACGGAAACGGCTCTCGATCGCCTCGACGAGTGCAAAGGCGGCGCGCGGGTTATGATCGGCGACATAGAGCGCAATGCCTTCCAGATCCGCCGCCGCCTGCGGAAGAAGCCGAAGCTTCATACGTCGTCGGAGAGGCGGGCGCGCAGCTTCTCACGAAGTCCCGCGAAGATCTCTTCGGCGTCGATCGACGGGCCGCTGTCGATACCAGCCTGAACCAGATCGCGCAATTCGTCGACCGTGTAGCCCAGCAGATCGCGACGATCGTGCCATTCGCGCACGGCCTCGCCGATCACCTCGCTGGTCGAGGCGTATTGGCCCGTCTGCACCGCATCACGGACCGCCCCTGCCATGTCTGGCGGCAGGACAACCGTCATCTTCTCGACGTCCGCCATGGCGCACCTCGTTCACCAATCGTTCTAAAGACTAAGCGATCCACGCCGTAGCGGCAAGGCCCCAGCGGGGCCGATCCCCTCTGCCCCAACCGCATTACCCCTTCCCCCCACCCCTGATGCATACTGCCCGCCGCCACGCACAGCATCGTGAAGGGGTCCATGGCGACGGGGTGGAAGAAGGCCGGCGCGGTCTGCGTCGGGGTGGTCGGGTTCGTGCTGGCCTGCATGGCCGGCAGCTGGCTGTCGGCGGTGACCGGGATCGGGCTGCCGGGGCAGATTCTGGCGGTGCCGATCGTGCTGGCGGTGCTGGCCTGGGTGCCCGTCGCGCGGCGGCCGATCGAGGCGGCGGGGGATGTTCTGCTGCCGCTGCTGGGGCTGTTCCTCATCCCGCCCGCCACCCGGGCCCTGCAGGCGATGGTGGATGATCCCGGCCGGCTGCCGGGGTTGGTGGCCGCGATCGCCCTGACCCTGCCGGTGACGGTGGCGGTGACGGTGGGCGTGTTCACCCGCCTCCGGCGGCAGCCGCCGATGCCGGTGGCGGCGCGCGAGGATCCTGGCCATGACTGATCCCGTCGCCGAGCTTCTGGCCTGGGCCGGGGCGCTGTCCTGGCAAGGCGTGGCGCTGCTCGCGCTCACCTTCGCGGCCTGGGCCGCGGCGCGGCGGTTGTGGGCAGCGGCGCGAGGCTCCGCCTTTCTGACCCCGGTGCCGACCGCGGCGGTGCTGATCATCGGCGTGCTGACGGCGACCGGTGTGCCGGTCGGGGATTACGGCCGCGCGACCACGCCGCTGTCGGCCGCCCTGCTGCCGGCGACCGCGGCCATGGCCGTGCCGCTCTGGCGGATGCGGGCCTATCTGCGGTCGGTCTGGCGGCCGCTGGTGGCGGGCACGGTGGCGGGCGGCGCCACCTCGTTCCTCGGCATCTTCCTGATCGGCCCGCTGCTGGGCCTGCCCCTGGCCGACCAGCTGGGGCTGGGCCTGCGCGCGGTTACGGCGCCGGTCGCGATCCCGCTGGCACAAAGCCTGGGCAGCACCATGGACGTCACCATGCTCGGCATTCTGGGCAACGGGTTGTTCGGGGCGATGGTGACGCCGCTGCTGGCGCGGCTGGCGCTGACCCGTCTGGCCGGCGTTCGCGACGATGACCGCGTCACCGGCTTCACCCTCGGCCTCACCAGCCATGCGATCGGCGTGGCCCATGCCGCCCCCCGCGGCGGCGACATGGCGGCGATGGCGGCGGCCGGCATGCTGGCGAACGCGGTCTGCACGACGCTGATGGTGGTCCCGCTGCTCTGACCGCGGCCCGGCCTCAGCCCTCGACCGGAGAGGTTTCCACCGGAGAGGTCTCCACCGGGCAGGCCGGCCCCTCAAGGCCGATATCGGCCAGCCGCCGCTTGAAATCCTGCGCCAGATCCTGAAGCGTCACCGCCTCCAGCCGGGCGCGCAAAACCGCCTCGGCCGCGGCCAGCGCGCCCGCCAGCGCCGCATCCACCGCCTGTTCCACCAGGCAGTCCGGGTTGTCGTGGGCAAGGCCGATCGCGAAGATGGCAGGGTCGCCCACCGCCCGGTGCACATCCAGAAGCGTGATGTCGGCCAGCGGCCGGGCCAGGGTCCAGCCGCCGCCATGGCCCTTTTCCGAGCGCACATGGCCGGCCTCGCGCAGGCCGGCCATGGTGCGGCGCACCACCACCGGGTTGGTCGACAGCATCGCCGCGATGGCGTCCGAGGTCATCGGGCCGTCATGGCGGTTCATGTGGATCAGCACATGCAGCATGCGCGACAGGCGACTGTCGGATCTCATCGCGTGGGTCCGGGCGGTCAAGGGTGGCAGGCGGGCTCCGATCCCTTCATCCCATCATGCAGCCCCGTCACGCAAGAGCGGAAGCGACATGAGTCTTGACCGGCTGGACACGCCACTCCTAAAGTTACGTAACTTCGAACGATACGTAATCAGGAGAGATCCATGCGCTTCGACGCGATCGTGGTCGGTGGCAGTTTTGCGGGGCTGGCGGCGGCGATGCAGCTGGCCCGGGCGCGGCGGCAGGTGGCGGTGATCGATGCCGGCCAGCCGCGCAACCGGTTCTCGCCCGCGCTGCACGGCATGCCCGGGCAGGATGGTCGCACCCCCGCCGCGATCCTTGGCGAGGCCCGCGCCCAGCTTGCCGCCTATCCGGCGGCAACGCTGATCGGCGGCGAGGTAGCGACAGCGGCGGCCACCAGCGACGGCTTTCTGGTGCAGCTGGCCGATGGCCGCGAGATGACCGCCGCCCGGCTGATCCTGGCCCACGGCCTGACCGACGCCATGCCCGGCGCCGGGGCCGGCCGCAAGCTGGCCCCGGCCCTGGCCGAACGCTGGGGCCATGGCGTGCTGCACTGCCCCTATTGCCATGGTTATGAGACGGCGGGCGGGCCGCTCGGCGTGCTCGCCACCCGCCCCGACATAGCGGCGCATGCACTGCTCTTCACCGATTGGGGGCCGACGACGCTGCTGCTGGACGGCATCCCCGCCCCCGATGCCGAAACCGCCGCCCGCCTGACCGCGGCCGGGGTGACGATCGAGACGGTGCCGGTGGCGGAGCTGCTGGGCCCCGCCCCCCGCCTCAGCGGCATCCGCCTTGCCGACGGCCGCGAGCTGCCGATGACCGGCCTGTTCGTGGCCCCCGAGACGCGTTTCACCGCCCCGCTCGCACAGGCGCTGGGCTGCAGGATCGAGACCGGCCCGACCGGCCCCTGGATCGCGACCGACGACTGGGGCCTCACCTCGGTGCCGGGCGTCTATGCCGCGGGCGACATCGCCTTTCCCATGCACAATGCCAGCCTGGCCCTCGCCTCGGGCGTGCGGGCGGGGGTGGGCGCGCATCGGTCGCTGGTTTTCGGCGCCTGACGGCGCGGTCAGGCCGGCAGGCCCGCCTGTTTGCGCAGGCTTTTGTCGAAGGCTGATTCCGGCACGAACCGGCGGAGCAGCCGCACCCGGCCTGCCATCTTTCCGGCGGTGTAGCGCAGCTTCGGGGTGGCGGCCCGGGCAGCCTTCAGCACGGTCTGTGCCACGATATCGGGGGGATCACCAGCCGTCACGCCCCTCTGCATCAGCCGTTCGGCCTGCGCCCGGACCTCGTCATAGATCGCAAGCGGCTGATCCGGGGTCATGCCATGGGCATCGAAGCCGGTGCTGGTATAGGCGGGTTCGATCAGCACCACCCGGATGCCGAAGCCGCGCAGCTCGTGATCGAGCGATTCGGAATAGCCCTCGATGGCGTGCTTGCTCGCCGCATAGATGGCGTTGTAGGGGGCGGGGATCACGCCCAGGATGGAGCTGATGTTGACGATCCGCCCGGCCCCCTGCCGGCGCATCGCCGGCAGCGCCGCCCGGGTCATCCGCATGGTGCCGAAGACATTCACGTCGAACAGGGCCTGGGCCTGCGCGACCGACGATTCTTCAGCCCCGCCGGTCACGCCGATGCCGGCATTGTTGACCAGCAGATCGATCCGGCCGGCCTCTGCCAGCACATCCCCGATCAGCCGCGCCACCGAGGCATCATCCCGGACATCGGCGGTGCGCATGGCGACACCCGCCGGGCCGGCGGCGGGCGTTTTGCGGCTGGTGCCGTAGACACGGTATCCCGCCTGCAGCAGGGCGGCGGCCGTCGCGTAACCGATGCCCGAGGATGCCCCCGTCACCAGGGCGACGCCGGCACTGACTTTGTTCATGGGTACGACATCTTTCTGCTGGCCCGGCGACCGACGCCGGGTGGGGTCATCCGCGATCGCGGGTCAGGCTGGCGGCGGCGGTATCCAGGAAACGCTTCGACAGATCGGGGTCATTCACGACGCGCGACAGGATCAGCGCGCCGACCATGGTCGACAGCGCAGCCATCGCCGCGTCTTCCGCGCCCCCGCTCTCATCCGCGCCCATCAGGCGGCGAAGGTTGTCGAGACGCTCTCTGATCCCCTCCTCGAACGATGCCCTGACGGTGCTGCCCTGTCTGGCGGCATCGGTGCCCAAGGCCGCGATCGGGCAGCCCTCCGGGGTCTCGTCGCAATGCTCCGCACTCAGGTAAAAGGCGACGGCCGCCGCGAAGGGATCCTCCGGCGCTGCCGCCAGGGCATCCGACCAACGGTGGGAGACGCTCTCGAACGCCCGCCGGGAGGCCTGGGCCGCCAGATCCTCTTTCGAGGCGAACTGTTTGTAGAAGGCGCCCTGGGTCAGCCCGGCGCCCTTCATCAGATCCTTGAGACCGATGCCGTCGAAACCGTGTTCGCGGAACAGGCGGCTGGCGACATTGATGACGTTTTCCCGATTTTCCGCGGCCTGAGCCCGGCTGACGCGCATTGCCATTCTCCGTCTTTTTAGATTGTGTTCGACATCTATAACCTATATAGCGGTCGTATGCAATCTATTCGGACGGGGACATCGGGCATGACGGCAAAATTCCGGGCTGCACTTTGGGGGCTGGCGGTGGCAGGGGCAGGGGTGGCCGGCTTCGCGGCCCTGTCCCTGCGCGCAGACGAGGCCGCGGCCGTGACCGACCCGCGACAGGCGCCGCAGACCGTCAGGCTGGCGACGGCCCGGGTGGTCGGCGGATCCGAGCGTGGCTTCACCGGCGTGATCGGCGCGCGGGTGCAGAGCAATCCGGGCTTCCGCGTGCCCGGCAAGATCATCGAACGCCTGGTGAATACCGGCGAGGCGGTCAGGGCCGGCCAGCCGCTGATGCGGATCGACGACAGCGATCTTCAGCTGGCCCTGACCGCCCGGCGCAATGCCGCGGCGGCGGCCCGCGCGGTCTTCGTTCAGGCGAAGGCCGACGAGCGGCGCTATGCCAACCTGGTGAAGAACGGCCTGGCCGCCAGCCCGCAGCGCTATGACCAGGCCAAAGCCGCCCTGGACAGTGCGGCCGCCCAGCTTGCCGCGGCGGAAGCCGAGGCCCGTGTGGCCGAAAATGAAGCGGCCTATGCCGTGCTGGTCGCCGAAGCCGACGGAACCGTGGTCGAAACGCTGGGCGAGCCGGGACAGGTGGTCGCGGCCGGCCAGACGGTGATCCGCCTTGCCTGGTCGGGGCCGCGCGAAGCCGTGGTCAGCCTGCCGGAAACGGTCCGCCCCGCGATCGGCTCGGTGGCGGAGGCCACGCTCTACGGCGACGGGGCGCATCGCTATCGGGCGCAGCTCCGTCAGCTCTCCGACGCCGCCGATCCCCTGACCCGCACCTATGAGGCACGCTATGTGCTGGAGGGCGAGGCCGCGGCGGCTCCGCTGGGTGCGACGGTGACCATCCGGATCGCCGGCCGCGCGGCCGAAGCAGAGGTCGAAGTGCCGCTCGGCGCCGTGCTCGACGACGGGCGGAAAACCGGCGTCTGGGTCTTCGATCCCGCCGCCTCGACCGTGCAGTTCCGCCCCGTCCGCCTGGTGCGGCTGGGCAGCGAAACCGCGGTGCTTGCAGGGGTGCAGCCGGGCGACGCCGTGGTCTCCCTCGGTGCCCATCTTCTGCGCGACGGCGCCGAAGTCAGGGCTGCCGCCGCAGTCGGTGGGGGGCAGTGATGCGCTTCAATCTTTCCGCGCTCGCCGTGCGCGAACGCGCGGTCACGCTGTTCTTCATTCTTCTGCTGATGGCGGCCGGCGCCTATGCCTTCCTGAAGCTCGGCCGGGCGGAGGACCCCAGCTTCACCATCAAGACCCTGACGGTTACGGCCGCCTGGCCGGGCGCAACCGCGCGCGAGATGCAGGATCTGGTGGCCGAACCCCTGGAAAAGCGCCTCCAGGAACTGGCCTGGTACGACCGGGTGGAGACGACCGCACGGCCGGGTTATGCCTATATGACCGTCACGCTGAAGGACAGCACGCCGCCTTCGGCCGTTCAGGACGAATTCTATCAGGCCCGCAAGAAGCTGGGAGACGAGGCCGGCAACCTGCCGCCCGGCGTCTACGGGCCCTTCGTCGACGATGAATACGCCGATGTAAGCTTCGCGCTCTATGCGCTCAAGGCCGAAGCCATGCCGATGCGCCAGCTGGTCCGGCAGGCGGAAATCGTCCGCCAGGATCTGCTGCATGTGCCGGGGGTGGAGAAGATCAACATCCTGGGCGAGCGCCCCGAGCGGATCTTCGTCGAATTTTCCCATGACCGGCTGGCGACGCTCGGCATTCCGGCGCAGGCGATCATCGCCGCGCTGCAGCGTCAGAACACCCTGACCCCGGCCGGATCGATCGAGACCCGGGGCCCGCAGGTCTTCATCCGGATCGATGGCGCCTATGACGGGGTTCAGGCGATCGCCGACACGCCGATCGTCGCCGGCGGGCGCGTGCTGAAGCTCTCGGACATCGCCGGGATCCGCCGCGGCTACGAGGATCCGCCCGGCTATCTGATCCGCCATGACGGCAAGCCGGCCATCATGCTCGCCGCGGTGATGAAGCAGGGCTGGAACGGGCTCGAACTCGGCCGGGCGCTGGAAGAGAAGACGGCGGCCATCGCCGGCGGCCTGCCGCTCGGCATGACGCTCGACAAGGTGACCGACCAGGCGGTCAACATCACCTCGGCGGTCGACGAATTCATGCTGAAGTTCGCGATGGCGCTGGGCGTGGTGCTGCTGGTCAGCCTGCTCAGCCTCGGCTGGCGGGTCGGTATCGTGGTGGCGGCGGCCATCCCGCTGACGCTCGCGGTCGTGTTCCTGATCATGCTGGAAACCGGCCGGTTCTTCGACCGCATCACCCTGGGCGCGCTGATCCTGGCGCTGGGGCTTCTGGTCGACGATGCCATCATCGCCATCGAAGTCATGGTGGTGAAGATGGAAGAGGGCATGGACCGGATCAGGGCGGCGGCCTATGCCTGGAGCCACACCGCGGCACCGATGCTCTCGGGCACGCTCGTCACCATCGCCGGCTTCCTGCCGGTCGGCTTCGCCCCCTCCACCGCCGGCGAATATGCCGGCAACATCTTCTGGGTGGTGGGCTTCGCCCTGATCGTCTCGTGGATCGTCGCCGTGATCTTCACCCCCTATCTGGGCGTGAAGCTGCTGCCCGCGATCAGGCCGGTCGAGGGCGGCCATCACGCCATCTACGACACGCCCAATTACCGGCGTCTGCGCCGCTTCATCGCGCTGGCCATGCGCCACAAATTCCTGACCTGCGGCATCGTCGTCGTCGCCTTCGTCCTGGCGGGCATGGGGATGGGCGGGGTCAAGCAGCAGTTCTTCCCCAGCTCCGACCGCCCGGAAGTGCTGGTGGAGGTCCGCCTGCCCGAAGGCAGCAGCATCGAGACCACGACCGGTGCCGTCCGCAAGCTTGAACACTGGCTGGACAGCCAGCCCGAGGCCCGGATCGTCACCAGCTATATCGGCCAGGGGGCGCCGCGCTTCTTCCTGGCCATGTCGCCGGAGCTGCCCGACCCGGCCTTCGCCAAGATCGTCGTGCTGACACCCGATGCCGAGGCGCGCGACGCCCTGAAGCACCGGCTGCGGGCGGCCGTGGCCCAGGGGCTGGCGCCCGAGGCCTATGTGCGCGCCACACAGTTCGTCTTCGGCCCGCCCTCGGTCTTTCCGGTCGAATTCCGGATCATGGGCCCCGATCCCGCAACACTCTACAGCCTCTCGGAACAGGTGCTCGCCGTCATGCGCGGCATTCCCGAGGTGCGAGAGGCCAATCGCGACTGGGGCAATCGCACCCCGGTGCTGCGCTTCGTGCCCGACCAGGACCGGCTGAACCTGATCGGCCTGTCCCCGGCCGAAGTCAGCCAGCAATTGCAGCTTCTGCTGTCGGGCATCACCGTCACCGAGCTTCGCGAGGACATCCGCAACGTCGCCGTGGTCGCACGCAGTGCCGGCGGCGAGCGGCTGGACCCCACCCGTCTCGCCGATTTCTCCCTGACCAGCCGGGACGGCCGGCAGATCCCGCTCGACCAGATCGGTCATGCCGAAATCCGCCTGGAAGAGCCGATTCTGAAGCGCCGCGATCGCATCCCCGTCATCACCGTGCGGTCCGAGATCGACGAGACCACCCAGCCGCCCGAGGTCTCGAAACAGGTCATGACGGCCCTTCAGCCGCTGATCGCCACCCTGCCGCCCGGCTATCGCATCGAAATGGGCGGGTCGATCGAAGAGGCCGGCAAGGCCAATGCCGCTCTGGTCACCATCTTCCCGGTCATGATCGCGGCCACGCTGATCATCATCATGCTGCAGGTGCGGTCGTTTCCGATGCTGGCCATGGTGATGCTGACCGCCCCGCTCGGCCTGGTCGGCGTGGTGCCGGCGCTGCTCGCCTTCAACCAGCCCTTCGGCTTCAACGCCATCCTGGGCCTGATCGGCCTGGCCGGCATCCTGATGCGCAACACGCTGATCCTGACCGAGCAGATCAAGGAGAACCGCGCCGCCGGGCTCGACGCCTATCACGCCGTCATCGAAGCGACGGTGCAGCGGGCGCGGCCGGTGATCCTCACGGCCCTTGCCGCGGTGCTCGCCTTCATCCCGCTGACCCATTCGGTGTTCTGGGGATCGATGGCCTATACGCTGATCGGCGGCACGGCCTGCGGCACGCTGCTGATCCTCCTGTTCCTGCCGGCGCTCTACGCCGTCTGGTTCCGGATCAGGCCGACATGACGGAGGTATCGGTGACCGCTCCCCACCCGCCGCGCGCCAAACCCCCGCACGCCAGTGCCAACGAGATCCGCGCCCGCATCCTGCAGGTGGCGGAGGAGAGGTTTCGCCGCATCGGCCATCTCAAGACCTCGATGGCCGACATCGCCGCCGAACTCGACATGAGCCCGGCCAATCTCTACCGCTTCTTTCCGGCCAGGCAGGCCATTTCCGACGCGATCTGCCATCGGGCCGTGAAGGAGATTGCCGACATCGCCTTCGCGATCGCCCTGATGGACATGCCGGCGGCCCTGAAGATCGAACGGCTTCTGACCGCGGTTCATCGATACAATCGGGCACGCTTTTTCAACGACCGACGCATGCACGACATGATCATCGCCGCCAGCCGGACCAATACCGTCATCCTTGCGGTCCATCTCGACCGGATGGAGAAACTGTTCGAATACATCATCCGGCAGGGGATCGAAGCCGGAGAGGTCGAGGCCGGAGAGGTCGAAGGGGCATGTCCCGCACAGGCGGCGCGGGCCCTCAACGGATCCTTTGCCATCTTCCTCGACCCGGCCCTGATCGAGCATTGCCTGCGCTACGATCCGGACAGCGACGTCACCCTGCGGGAGCGCCTTCGCATCGTTCTGCCGGCCCTCCTGCCGGCGGTCCTCACCTCAACCCTTCCACGGTAAGATCCAGCTTGGTCAGATCCACCCCGAAGGTCGCCTGCGCGCCCCGCGCCACCGCCTCGCTGACCCGGCGTTGCAGGTCGGGGCGGTCGCGGGCGGCGCTGGCATGGCGGGAGATGATGACCGCCTGGACGATCATCGATTCGGCCAGTTCCTGTTTCTCGGCATCGCTCGCCCGGGTGAAGCCGGGGGTGGCGCCGATCGCCGCCGCCAGCTGGTCACGCAGGCCGCGCATCACCTCGGGCGCCGGGTCGGCCTCGCTGCCGCGCACGGCGCCCCAGGCGGTGGAAAGATAGACCGCCATGGCGTCGGCGACGTTCTCCGGTCGCATGCCATAGGGTTTCAGCCAGTCGCGGGCGGCGGCGATCACGTCGTTATCGGTCAGCAGCCGGTCGAGATTGTCGGCGGCCCCGGCGTCATGGGCCCGTAGCCGGTCGACGAAGACGTCGAAATTGCGCCGGCGCACCGCCGGGTCCGGCCGGTAGCTCAACACCTCGTCCGGGGCCGGCAGCCGGCCGGGCGGCAGGCTGCCGTCCAGCCGGGGCGCCAGGGCGCGCGGCGTAACCGGGGCCTGCGACGGCCGGTTGGTCAGGGCCGCGAGCTTCAGCGGCCCCTGATCGGCGCGGGCCGGCATGGCCACCACCAGCGCCCCCAGAACGAGCAACCGCAGATGGGGCAGGCGCAGACGGGCCGTTTTGGGAAGACGGATGGGCATCACCACACTCCTTCTGCCTGATTCCAACCTGGAGACGGGCGTGTGGCATCGGTGGGGTCATCCTGCGACCGTTTGGTGACGGCGCCGGCCGATCAGCAGCGCGATCAGGAAGCCCGCCCCCGCCGCACAGCCGCCAATCAGGAAGACCGGGCCATAGCCGGCGCGATCGGCGAGCAGCCCGGCCAGCGGGCCGGTCAGGCCATAGGCGAGATCCTGGAAGGCCGAAAAGCCGCCCAGCGCCGTGCCCCGCAGATGCGGCGGCACCAGATGCACCACCTCGCGCCCCATGGCGGGAAACACCATCGAACAGCCGAGCCCGGTAAGGAAGGCGCCGGCCAGCGCCAGCTCCGGCAGCGGCGCCGCCCAGATCAGGATCTGACCTGCCGCCTCGACCGCCAGCGAGGCGGTGGCGACCGGCAGCCCGCCCAGCCGGTCGGGCAGATGGCCGAACAGGATGCGCACCAGCACGAAACCGGCACCGAAGGCGGCCAGCCCCAGCCCGGCATGGGCCCAGCCCCGGTTCAGGAACAGCAGCACGAAGAAGGCGCCGATCGCGGCGAAGCCGATGCCTTGCAGGCAGACGATCAGCCCGTGCCGCCAGATCCGCCCCATCACCGACAGGAAAGACGGGCGCGCGGCATCGGGATGCGGGGCCACCCCCGGCATGGCCGCGACGGCGATCAGGCCCAGGCAGGGCAGCAGCGCCGCCACCGCCATGGCCCCCATGAAACCCGCATGGTCCATCAGCAGCAGGCCGAGCGGGCCGCCCAGGCCCAGCGCTCCATAGATCGCCGCCCCCACCAGCGCCAGCACCCGGCCGGCCCGTGCCGGCCCGGCAATGCCGATGCCCCAGGCGACCACGCCGACGCCGACCAGGCTCTCGCCCAGGCCCACCAGCAACCGACCGGCGAGCAGAACCACAAATGCAGTTATCGGCGCGAGTGATGTCAGCCCCGCCAGAAGCGAGACCAGGGCACCCGCGGCATAGAGCGCCAGGCCGCGCCCGACCGCGATCTTCGCGCCCGCGCGGTCCGATATCCGCCCGGCCGGGCCGCGGGTGAGGATGGTGGCGAGGAAGGCGATGCCCACCGCCAGACCGGCCTGAAGATTGCCCAGGCCCAGCCCGTCGGTGACCTGCACCGGTACCACCGGCAACGGGATCGCGACGCAGAGATACGAGAGGAAAAGAACGGCAACCAGCAGCAGAAGCCGCGCCTGCGCACCGGCTGAAGAGGTCGTCATGGGACGCTCCACCACAAGGAAGGGCGGGAAAGAGGCGGCCGCCGATGGTCAGCCAAGCCGCATCGACAGTTCGACATCGCCGCCAAAGGGCACCGACAGCCAGCCATTGGCCGGGTCACGGATCCGGGCCAGATAGTCGGGGGCGTGTTCGGCATTGTCGGCCACCACCAGGGCGCCGGGGCGGAGATGCGGCTCGATCAGCGCCAGGATCTCGGCATAGAGCACCTTGGCGCCGTCGAGCAGCACCAGATCGATCACGGGCGGCAGATCGCGGGCCAGCGTTTCCAGCGCATCGCCCTCGCGCAGCTCGACCAGATCGGCAAGGCCGGCGGCCCGCAGGTTGTCGCGCGCACGGGCGGCCTTGGCGGGCTCGAATTCAGTGGTGATGATCCGGCCCGCACCATCCGCACCGGCCGTATCACGCAGCGCCGCCGCCAGATGCAGGGTCGAGATGCCGAAGGAGGTGCCGAATTCGACGATCGTCTGCGCCTTCAGGCTGTATGCAAGCATGTAAAGCAGACGCCCGGTTGTGGGCGAGACCGGCAGCGCGACCTCGGCCAGACCATGATAGAGATCGCGATAGAGGCTTCGGCTGCGCATCAGCCGATCGCGCTCTTCGGCAGAGAGCCGGGCCAGGGCCGGCGGGATTTCCGCCGCGGCGGCCTCGGTGAACAGGCGGTCGAGCAGCGGCGCCACGGGCGCCGTGGTCAGGGTGGACATGGGGCAACATCCCTCTCGGACACAGAGATTTCAGGTCTCGGGGGTTTCGGGTCTCGGTGATTTCGGATTGAGAGGGGCGCCGCCTCGCCCTAAGAATATGACGAGATCGTCGCATTCACGCTAATCGCATTGGCGGAGCCCCTGATGCCCCCTGCCCCAACCCCGCGGATTTCCTTGCGAAAGCGCCCGCAGCAGGCCCGGTCCGAAGGGCTGGTGGCGGCAATCCTGGAAGCGGCGGTTCAGGTTCTGACGACCGAGGGCGCGCAGCGTTTCACCACCGCACGGGTGGCGGAACGGGCGGGCGTGGCCGTGGGCTCGCTCTACCAGTATTTCCCCAACAAGGCGGCGATCCTGTTCCGCCTGCAAAGCGATGAATGGCAGCGGACCGGCCGCCAGATGCATGCGATCCTGGCCGACACCACCCGCACGCCCGCCGACCGGCTGCGCGATCTGGCAACCACCTTCCTCCGCTCGGAATGCGAAGAGGCCGCCATCCGCCGCGCACTCGACGACGCCGCCCCGCTCTACCGCGACGTGCCGGAGGCCCGCGCCGCCCGCGCCTGGATCCACGACACCCTCGCCGCCTTCATGCGCGAAGCCCTCCCCGACGCCGACGACGCCCGCCGCGCCCTGATCGGCGAGCTGATCCTGCGCACCCTGAAATCGGTGGGACAGGACTATTCGGAAACCCCACGATCCGACGCGGAAATCGCGGCGTTCGGGGGGGTGTTGGGGGAGATGCTGGTGGGGGGGTTGGGGGGTGGTGGCACGACGCAGCCAACAGGTGACACTCACCCCACACTGCGTCTAAAATCTACCTAGGCGGGTATCCGTCAGGGGAGACGCGGCCGGTGCTCGGCTGTGCGGAGGCACCAGGCATGGCGACCAGATTCACGGACCTCGCAGGAAAGGCTCTGGCCAAGCGCGCGCAGCAGCTCCACGCCAAGGCCGCATCCGTCGTCGATCCGGATACGGGCAAGCACGGCACCGTCTTTCTGCGCAAGACCGGCGACGGGCACTGGTCGATCTTCACTCGCGGCTCGCCGGCCTACATGCGGGCGGTGCGGGAGAGGCTGGGCCTTGATGCAGGAGAGGTGCGCGACATGGACGAACCGGCACGGCCCGAGCGACAGGTCTATCTGGCCCATGCCACCGAAGACAAGGCCGTGGCCGAACAGCTGGCCCGGGGCTTGACGGCGCGGGGGATCGAGGTTTGGTACGACAGCTGGGAGATCCGCGCAGGTGACAGCCTGCGGCAGAAGATGGACCAGGGCCTCGAAGATTGCACCCATTTCGTGGTTCTGCTGACCCCAACCTCCATCAAGAAGCGTTGGGTCAACCAGGAGATCGATGCTGGGTTGATGCATGCCGTGGAAGGCAGGGCGCACTTCGCCGGCCTGCGCCACAATCTACCGCTCGATGCGCTGACGCCCCTTCTGCGCACCAGGCTCACCCCGGAATACGTGCCGGGGGATGAAGGTCTGGACGCGCTCGCCGCCGAGATCTACGGCGTCAGCAAGCGGCCGCCGCTGGGCGCCGCGCCTGCCTATGTCCAAGCGCATAAGCCGGGTTCCGGCTGGTCGATGGCGGCGCGTGTTGTTGCGGAGTATTTCGTGCGTGAGAGCAAGCATGGACGGGCAATGGACCCGGAAGCAGATTATGAGGTGATTCAAAAAAAGACGCAGCTTCCAATGTCTGACGTGCGCATCGGTGTGCTTGACTTGGTTGGCGCAGGCTTGCTCAGACGGGACGAGTATATAGGGGGAGAAACAATCTCTCCAGAGGCAGACCTGTTCAGCATTTTCGACGTGGAGTTCATGGAGTGGGATCCAGAGCAAGACGCTCGTGACCTGGCAAGATACCTCGTCAACCTCAACAGCAACTCCACAAATTGCGCCACAGTCGCTCAGTCCCTCGGCTGGCCCGCTCGGCGGTTCAATCCAGCGATGGCCTACCTTATTTCGGCACGCATCGTCGAGAGTGACGAAGTCCTAGGTGAAGGCGCCCCCTATGATCCGTCAGAGGTGTTCATGGGCGACGAATTGCTACGCTACGTGCGAAGTCTTTGATCAGCCTGGAGGGCCGCCTGCATGCCAGATCGGCTCGCAGACAATGTGAACCTCGGTTATGCGGTTTATGGAACCTGGGCGCAGATTACGGCAAATGCCGCGGCCTGCCAGTACATGATTGAGGCGGCGAACGCTCGGGACAAACAGCTGATCGTCAACACCCGCCCCCTCAAACAACGGAATGGATAGAAGGGCCCCTGCATGTCACTCCCGACCCGTCCTTTCCTGATCGTCTACATCGTCTGGCATCCGGACTTCGAAGGCGGGCGGGTGATGGCGAAAGCGCTCTACGACCACTATCGCCGCGACGTGTTCAAGAATGTCGCAGGCGGGACGGGTTTGAGCGTGATCTATCGCTCCGAGCCGATGGGCGATGGCACGGCACCGTTGCCGATCGATTTCGAGGAGGGGGAGACGGCCGCCGTTGTGGTGCTCTACGATGCGCATTTTGGGGCAGATAATGCCTATCGCACATGGCTGGAGGAAACCGCCCGCTGTGCCGATGCCCATGGACTGGGGAGCCGGGTCTTCCCGATCGCCATCGATGGCACGTTCACCCAGCTGGGCATGGCCGAACAGGCCATTCGGTGGGATCGCTGGGACAAGATGGAACCGAAAGCCCGAATGCGGCGGCTGGTCTCGGACTTGACCTATGGATTTGCGCGCATGTCGCGCACCTATCTGGAACACCTCCGTAATCAGACCACCCCGGATGACGCGTTGCTGTGCTACCTCAAAAAGGTGGAGGTGTTCATCAGCCATTCCAAACGGGATGATGACGGGGAACGGATCGCCCGGCTGATCCGTCAGGCCCTGTTCGATCACGGCGGGCTGGCGAGCTTCTTCGATGTGCAAGACATACCGGCCTCACTGCCCTTCCACAGCGTCATCGCCAGCCAGATCCGCACCGGCGCCGTGATCGCCGTCCACACCGACAGCTTTTCATCGCGCGAATGGTGCCGGCGGGAGATTCTCGAAGCCAAACGGGCCAGCGTGCCACTCGTCGTCGCCAACTGCATCGCCGATGGCGATGAGCGGGGCTTTCCCTATATGGGCAATGTGCCGGTGGTGCGGATGGATCCGGTGCGGGCGGACCGGATCGACGACGTCATCGGCCGGCTTCTCGACGAAGTGCTGAAGGATTTCCTGTGGCGCTGCAAGGTGGCACTCGTCGCCGATGCGGCGGAGGCGAACGTCCGCTTTCTGCCGCGCCTGCCTGAACTGATTTCGCTGGTGGGGCTTGATCGCAAGGCTGCGGATGTGGCAACGCTGGTCTATCCGGACCCGCCATTGGGGACCGAGGAACAGAGGCTGTTTGAAGAGGTGGCCCCCACCGTGCGCCTGCGCAGCATGACGGAATGGATTGCCGAAAGAGAGGCGACCCGATGAGCTATCGGGAGCCGCTCAGCCAGTGCGCGATTGCCATTTCCGTGTCCGACAGCCCGGATATGGCGGGGCTGGGTCTTGCCCCGGAACATCTGCGGGATGCAATGACCGAGATCGCCCGCCATCTGCTTGCGATGGGCGCGCGTCTGGTCTATGGCGGCGATTTGCGCGTCAACGGCTTCACCGAGCTGCTGTTCGAACTTGTCGCGCGGCACAGGCGTGACGCCGATATCGGAGACCAGCGCCCGGCGATCCTCAATTTCCTGGCATGGCCGGTGGCTGCGTCGATCCCGCCTGAAGATCTGCGCCGTCTGGTCAGCGATCTTCGCGGGATGGCAACCCTGCACGTTCTCGATCGGGACGGAGGCGACATTCCGCTGGACGCGCTCGATGCCCCGCGGCCGACGTCGTTCAGCGCAGACGACTGGGCCGTCGCCCTCACCGCCATGCGCCGACGGCTAACCGCTGCCAGCCATGCCCGCATCGTGCTGGGCGGGCGTGTGCAAGGCTTCAAGGGGCGGATGCCCGGCATTGCCGAGGAAGCGCTCGCGGCGCTCGAGGCGGGGCAGCCGCTCTATGTGATGGGCGGTTTCGGCGGCTGCGCACGGGACGTCGCGATAATGCTGGGCGCGCTGAACATCCCCGGGGCCACCCCGCCCGGCTGGCCGGAAGCGGCGCTGTTCCAGGGCTTTGGACTGCCCGACCTGCAAAAGAACGGGCTGACGGCGGACGAGAATCGCACCCTCGCCCGCACCGTCCACGTCGATCAGGCGATCGCGTTGATCCTGCGCGGCCTGCTGCGTCTGCAGCGGCCCGCGCAGGCTGACTAGGCCGCCCCTCACACCGCCGCAATCACCTTCTCCCGCGCCCAGAAACGCAGGTCACGGCAGGTCTTCAGGAAGGCGGGGGCGTCCGAGGGGGTGGCCAGTTTCGCGAAGCCGGCATCGCGTTTGGGCGGGGCCACGCCCGCTTCGGTCATCAGCGCGTCGGCGTCGGGGGCCCAGGCGATGAATTTGCGGTGGGCCCAGGCATCGCCGATGAAGTCGAGCGCGGCCGGGTGGGTTTTCAGCCGGTCGGCGCCTTTGGCCGAAGTGAGGATGGCCACCGCGTCGTAGAGCACCGAGGGGCCGCCGTCGATCTTCTGGGCCGCCGGCACAAGCATGCCGTCGCTGAGGGTGACGCCAGCGATTTCGGGGGCGATCACCTCGATCATCGCGCCTTCGGCCGAGACCGCCTTTTCAAGCGCGGCATAAAGATCGGCATCGGCGCCGTCGGTCAGCAGCACGCCGAGCTTGCGGCCGCGGAAGCTGTTCGGGCCGTTCAGCACGATCGACAGCGCCGGCGAGGGCGGCAGGTCGGTGCGGGTCGGCTTCGCCGCCGGGGCCGGGTCGGGCATGTCGCGCACGCCCAGCCCCGCCGCCACGGCATCTGCCAGATCCTCGTGCACGTTCTGAAGATGCGACAGCATGCGCAGGCGGATATCGGGGCGTTCCACCTTGCTCAGCTCGAAGACCAGCGCAGTCGCCATATGGGTGCGTTCCTCGGGCGTCTGGCTGATGTAGAACTGCCGCGCCTGGCTGTAATGATCGGCGAAGCTTTCCGGCCGCATGCGCAGCTTGTCGGGCTCGTGCTCGGTGACCCGCAGGCTGGAGAAGCCGGTTTTCGGGTCTTCGCGCGGGCCTTCCTTCCAGGAATTGGGCGCGTAATTGGCGCGGCCCTTGCGCACCTCCATGCGCATATGCCCGTCCTGCTGGAAGTGATGCATCGGGCAGCGCGGCCGGTTGACCGGGATCTCGTTGAAATTGGGGCTGCCCAGCCGCTTCAGCTGCGTATCGAGATACGAGAAGTTTCGCCCCTGAAGCAGCGGATCGTTGCTGAAATCGACCCCCGGAATGATGTTCTGGGTGCAGAAGGCGACCTGTTCGGTCTCGGCGAAGAAATTGTCGACCACGCGGTCGAGCACCAGCCGACCCACCCGGCGCACCGGCACGATTTCCTCGGGGATGATCTTGGTCGAATCCAGAATGTCGAAATCGAAGGCCTGGGCGAAGCTTTCGTCGAACAGCTGAAGCCCCAGCTCCCATTCCGGCGCGTCGCCCCTGGTGATCGCATCCCAGAGATCGCGGCGGTGGAAATCCGGATCGGCGCCGTTGATCTTCACCGCCTCGTTCCACACCACCGACTGCATGCCGAGTTTGGGCTTCCAGTGGAACTTCACGAAGGTCGATTTTCCATCGGCATTCACGAAGCGGAAGCTGTGCACGCCGAAGCCTTCCATGAAGCGGAAGGCGCGCGGAATCGCCCGGTCCGACATGATCCACATGACCATGTGCATGCTCTCGGGCGTCAGCGAGATGAAGTCCCAGAAATTGTCATGGGCCGTCTGCGCCTGGGGGAAGCCGCGATCGGGTTCCTGCTTGGCGGCGTGGATCAGGTCGGGGAATTTGATCGCGTCCTGAATGAAGAAGACCGGGATGTTGTTGCCGACGATGTCCCAGTTGCCGGCCCCGGTATAAAGCTTGACCGCAAAGCCGCGCACATCGCGCGCCAGATCGAACGAGCCCTTATTGCCGGCGACCGTGGAAAAGCGCACGAAGGCCTCGGTGCGCCGTCCCGCTTCCTGAAACGGATCGGCGGTGGTGATGTCGGTGAGCGATTCATAGGCCTCGAAGAAGCCGTGCGCGCCCATGCCGCGGGCATGCACCACCCGTTCCGGGATCCGCTCGTGATCGAAATGGAAGATCTTGTCGCGGAAATGCACATCCTCCATCAGGGTCGGCCCGCGCGGGCCGATCTTCAGCGAGGACTGATCATCGGCGACCGGCATGCCGTGCGAGGTGGTGAGCACCGGCGTATCGCCGCCGGCGGTCTGGTGCAATTCCCCGCCAGGGCCGCGCAGCGCCTCCTGGTCGTGGATCTTCACGGGCGTGCGGGCGGCGGGATCGGTGGTATTGGCCATCTGCTCGGGGCTCCGCTGGCGGGATCAGGCGATCCGGGGCTGGCTGAGAGAAGAGATCAAGGCTGACGTCAGAAGGCTGGCGGCCCGGCCGGGGAGGCGGGGCGGAGCGGCCGGGCGGCCCGCCGACGGGGGCAGGGCTCAGCGCCCGCCGCCGCCATTTCCGGCCGCGCCGTGCCCGGCGCGGCTCTGGTTGTGCGCACCACCGGGCACGACCACGCCGGTCATCGCGGTGCCGGTGGAGTCCGGCGAATAACCGAGGGCGCTGTCGGCCAGCGACAGCACGCCGACCAGACGGTCGTTCTCGCCCACCGGCATATAGCCGATGTCGCAATCCGCCATCCGCTCCGCCACCGCCCGCAGGCTTTCATTCGGCGTGGCGAGCTGGATGTTGCGATTCATGAGTTCCTGGACCTGCATGTCTCGATACTCCGTCACGGTGCCCGGCCGGAAAGACGGGGGCCGGGCCAGGGTGTGTCGGGGATCCGGGTGTGTCGGGATCTGGGCGCTCAACGCGCCCCGGCGGCGATGGTTCCGGAACGGATCGCGCGGAGAGGCGATTGAGGGGCCGTATCCGCAACGTGCCCGCCATGCCCGCCCAAACCGCCAGGAAGGATCTTCCAGTGACAGCCCAGACGACGGATCGCAAGGCGCAGACCCCCGGCTCGGGCGAGCCCGGCAATCTCGACGACCTGCTCGACCGGCTGGGAGAGGCGGGCCGGAACGACCAGGACGGCAAGGTGTCGGTCGACGACATCTGGCACACCATCGGCCAGCGATCTTTCGGGCCGCTGCTGCTGGTGGCGGGGCTGGTGGTGATGACGCCGCTGGGCGGCATCCCCTCGGTGCCGACGATTTTCGGGATGATCGTGATCCTGATCGCCGGCCAGCTGCTGCTGGGGCGCAAAAGCTTCTGGCTGCCGGGCTTTCTGCGCCGGCTGCGCACCGATCAGGGCAAGCTGGACAAATCCATCCGGGTGTCGCGGCCGGTCGCGCGCTTCGTCGACCGGCTGATCAAGCCGCGGCTGACCTGGCTGACCCGCACGCCCTGGAACCGGGTCATCGCCGGGGTCGCGGTCGCGCTGGCGGCCATCATGCCGCCGCTGGAACTGGTGCCGATGGGGGCCGCCGTGCCGGCGGCGGCGATCACCGCTTTCGGCCTGGCCCTGGTCGCCCATGACGGGGTGCTGGCGCTGATCGCTTTCGCAATCAGCCTCGGCGGCTTCGTGCTGGTGGGGACGCAGCTTCTGTGACGCCGCCGGTGACGAAGCTTTCCGTAAAGACGGAGACCGGCACCGGCCGGCCGAACAGATAGCCCTGGACCTCGTGGCAGTCGTGGCGGCACAGCATCTCCAGCTGCGCCTCGGTCTCCACCCCTTCGGCGATCACCTCCATGCCGAAACTGCGGCCCAGATAGAGCACCGCGCGCACCACGGCCGCATCCTCGGCATCGGTGGTGATGTCGCGGACGAAGCTGCGATCGATCTTCAGCCGGGTGACCGGGAAGCGCTTCAACAGGCTGAGCGAGGCGAAGCCGGTGCCGTAATCGTCGAAGGCCAGCCCCACCCCCAGCGCCCGCAGATTATGAAGCAGCTGCAAGGTCAGCGGGTCGTTGCGCAGCGCAATGGTCTCCACGATCTCCAGCTCCAGCGCCGCGGGCGGCAGGCCGGTTTCGGCCAGCACCTCGCGCACCAGCTCCGGCAGATGGCCGCTGCGGAACTGGGCCTCGAACAGGTTGACGGCGATCCGGAAGTCGGGCCGGCTGGCGCGCCAGACCGCCGCCTGGCGGCAGGCGGTGCGCAGGATCCAGTCCCCCACCGCCTCGGCCGAGGGTTTCTGCGCCAGCACATCGAGGAAAGCGGCCGGCGCCAGCAGGCCGCGTTCCGGGTGGTTCCAGCGGATCAGGGCCTCGGCACCGACCACCTTCCGACCGTCACAGGCGATCAGCGGCTGGTAATGAAGATCGAACTGCCCCGTCTCGAAGGCGATGCGCAGCTCATGCTCCAGCGCACGGCGGCGGGCGGCTGCCGTGCGGAAGGCCGGGTCGAACATCACCACCGGCCCGTGTTCGTCCGTCTTCGCCTGATGCAGGGCAAGATTGGCGGCCGCCAGCAGATCATCCGGAGCATCGCCGTGATCGGGGCCAATCGCCAGGCCGATCCGGGCGGCCGTGGTGCAGCTCCGCCCGTCCGGATCGTGCGGCGCCGCCAGCGCCGCAACCGCGCCCCGGGCCAGATCCTGCGCCCGGGCGACCGCATCGCCGGCTAGCAGAAGCACGAATTCGTCGCCACCGAGCCTCGCCACCATCAGCATATGATCCGGGGCATGTTCCCGGCCGAAGGCCCGCAGCCGGGCGGCCACGGATTTCAGCACCAGATCGCCGGTCGACGTGCCGAAGGCCTCGTTGATCTCCTTGAAGCCGGCAAGGTCGACGACCATCAGCGTGACCGGCCGGCCGGCGGCCAGTACGTCGGTCATGCGGTGGTACCAGGCACCGCGATTGGGCAGCCCGGTCAACGGGTCGAAATAGGCCAGCCGGAACAGGCGCTCCTCGCTGCTGCGCCGTCCGGTGACGTCGCGGATGATCAGGCCGATGCCGACGGTGCCGGCTTCGGTCCAGGTCGACACCGAGATGTCGGCAGGGATGGCCCGGCCGTCCCGATCGGCCACCGGCAGTTCGATCGTCCGGCCGCTCGCCGGCAGGCTGCGCCATTGCAGACGTTTCACCGCCCGCTGGCAGAGGGTCCGCCAGTTTTCCGGCACCAGCATGCCGACGCCCTGCCCGGTGGCCTCGGCGGCGGTGTAGCCGAACAGCCGTTCGGCCGCCGCATTCCAGAAGCTGATCCGGCCATCGCCGGTCAGACAGAGGATCGCATCGGGAGAGGTGGCGGCGATGTTCTCGAACCGCGCCTGATCGGCCAGGCGGGCATGGCTGAGACGGCGGATCTCCATCCGCTCCATCACCAGGCTGGCGATATCGGTCAGATTGCACCGGTCGGCGGCGCTGAAATCATGCCGCGGCCGGGTATCGATCAGGCACAGCGTGCCGATCCGCCGGCCGGCGGGGGTGACGAGCGGCTTGCCGGCATAGAAGCGGATGAAGGGTTGCCCCAGCACCAGCGGATTGCTCATGAATCGCGGATCCTGCCGGGCATCGGGGATGACGAAGACATCATCGGCCAGGATCGCATGGGCGCAGAACGACACCTCGCGGCTGGTCTCGCAGACATCCAGCCCCAGCCGTGCCTTGAAGAACTGCCGGTCCCCGGCCACCAGCGAGACCAGCACGATCGGCACGTCGAACAGCCGCGAGGCCAGCCCCACCAGACGATCGAATTCCTCTTCGGGCGGGGTGTCGACCAGATGATATTCCGCCAGCGCCGAGAGACGATCCGCCTCGTCTTCAGACGAGAGGACAGGGGTGGGCTCGGACGGTGTCTTCATCGTGGTCCTGCTCTGATGCTGTCTGCCAGCGGCAATGCCATGGAGTGTAGCAGAACCATGTTAACAATCACCGAAGCCCTCTCCGGCTGCTTGTCGCCGGTGACGGCACCCCATATCGTCATGGAACCGCCCATGCCGGGCCCGGTTGCGATCGACGAGACGGAGACCCGCCGTGACCACGCTCACCCCCGACGCGCTTCACGAGATCGAGATGCTGGCGGTAGAGCTGGCCGAACGGGCGGGGGCGGACATCGTCTCGCGGCTGGGTTCTCTGCTGTCGGTGCGCTACAAGACCGGCGCCGAAGACGACCGCACTTGGCGGAACCCGGTCTCGGATGTCGACGAGGCGGTGGAGCGCGCGATCCGCGAGCGCCTGGCCGGGCGCTTCCCGGAACACGACGTGATCGGCGAAGAATTCGACCACCGCCCCGGCCGCGATCACAGCGTGGTCTGGGCGATCGATCCGATCGACGGCACCTCCAATTTCGTCAACGGCTTCCCGCTTTTCGCCTGCTCGATCGGCGTGCTGGAACGGGGCCGGCCGGTGGCCGCGGCGGTCTGGTGCGCCACCAGCCATGCGCTGCGCCCCGGGGTCTATCATGCGCGCCGGGGCGGCGGCCTGCAGTTCGACCGCCAGCCGCTTGCGCCTGCCCGCAACCCGATGGTGCATCGCCGCCTGGCCGGTGTGCCGCAATTCCGCCGCGGCCGCCACCCCTGGGATCTGCGCAAGACCGGATCGGCGGCCATCGAATGCGCCTTCGTGGCGGCCGGCCTGCTGGAAGCGGCGGCCTTCAATTCGCCCAATCTCTGGGATGTCGCCGGCGGCGTGCTGCTGGTGATGGAAGCCGGCGGCACGGTGCTGGAGGGACGGCCGGGCGCCTGGCGGGATTTCGCAGAATTCGCCCCCCGCCGCGCCCGCGACGACACCCCCGACGCCCCCGCCGATCTGGCACGCTGGAACGCCGGCCTGATCCTGGGCACCAGTGCCGAAGCCGCCCGCATCATGGCCGAAGAGGCCATCGATGCCCGCTGACGCGGGCGCGGCGGCATCCGGACGGCCGGAGAGAAAAGGTCAGGTCACCTCTTTCAGCGGCTGATGGCGGGGGTCCCTAGGGCGTTGCCCGGCCGGTGTGCGGCACGGGGGCGGGGCGCTCGTGATCCGTGCCCCAACTCGCCAGCCAGTGATGGACTTCCTCCGCCGTCACATGCAGTCCTGTGCGCCGGTACTCCTCCCAGGCTGCCAGGGTGTCGTGATGAAGGGTCTCGTGACGAAGGGCGTGGCGCCACGCCTCGACGCCGGTGATGCAGGACCCGGCGAAATCGGCCTCAGCAAGCCCGTCGGCCGACGGCATCTCGTCGGGCGCATGCGGATCGATCATCTCATCGCCTCCAGGCCGCCCGTCACCACGGAACGGAACACACCTCAGAATAGATCAGGCTGTCGGCCTGCGTCGACCCCCAACCAAAAACGCCCCGGCAAAGATGCCGGGGCGTTTGTCTGGGCCGTCGCGGCCGGCCCGCGGGGGAATGGTTCCGGGGGAGGGGCCGGCCGGTCGGCAGGACTGGTCGGATGCCTTACCCGCGGGTGCCGAGCGCGGCGCGCAGCTCGCCGCCATGCTCGTTGTTGGCGGGGCCGTCCAGCACCTGATCGGGGCGGCTGGCGGCGCCGTAATAGGCCGCCGTGCGATCCTCGTCATACGAGATGTCGCCCACCGACACGGTGGCACCGGCGAAGGCGCCCTCGGTGCCCGACCACACCACCACATCCTTGGCGGTGTTGTCGGTGGTGGCGGCGGCACCGTCCCTGGCCTCGCCAAAGGTGTAGCCTGCCTCGGCGCTCAGCGTGAAATCATCGTCGTTGCGGAAGCCCTGAACGGCCTTGTCGGTCATCAGCATGAAGGCCATCGGGCCCGACTCGCCGCCGGCCTGGGCGCCGAAGCTCAACCCGCCCATCTCGTAAAAGGCCGGATTGCCCCAGCCGTCCGCGGTGCGGGCCAGGAACACGCCGGCACCGCCGCCGGCGCCGATGATCAGCGCACCCTGGGCGAAATCGGGCACGATGAACACGCCTTCCGCCTTGTCGAGCGCGGCCCGCGCCTGGCCGTCGGAGGCCATCTGGTTCGCGACCCTGGTGGCCTCGGCGATGATCTCCTGCGCTTCCTGCCGGTCCTCGGCGATGTCTTCGGGGTCCTCGCGGTCATTGTCGCGCACGGCAGGGGCCTGGTTCGCCGGGGCCTGTGCCACGTTGCGCGTCTCGTCGGTGGTGGGGGCGGCGGCAGAGAAAGCGGGGGCGGCGAGGCCGCCGGTCACGAGCATGGTGGCCGTCAGCAGGGCGAACTTACGCATGGAGCGGTCTCCTTCGGGGGACATGGGCAATTTGGATAAATAAGAAGGTTTTTGGGGCGGCATCGCCGCCGATCAGTACCAGTGGCGCCGGCCGTCGCCCGGATCGTCGTCGCCGTTGCGGCAGGCCAGGTAACAGGCGGCAAGCCCGATCACCCCGGCCACGATCAGCCCGGTGGTCATCGGATGCTCCCGCGTGGCCCGCCGGGCATCGGCGCCGAGCGCCGCGGCACGGTGGCGGGCGGCGCGCAGCGTTTCGGGCGCCGAGGTCTCGTGGGCGGCATGGCTCAGGCGGTCGGCCAGCTGGTGGACCTGGCGCTTCAGCGCGGCCAGATCCTCCTGAAGACGGTTGGTGGCCGTGCGGTCGTCGGTCATGAAGGCCTCCGGTCGATAGGGTCCTGATCGCACCCCGCAAGGTGCGGTTCGCCCTCTCAACGGCGACCATGCGGTTTGGGTTCCATAAAGGTCCGGTCCCGCGACGGGCCGGCCCGCCTTCTTCCGGAACCGCATCAGGCCGCGCGCGGTTGACGTCCCGGACCATCAGACCGGGAGACCGCCCCCCATGTATGACGGCACCGTTCCGCCGACCGATCGCAAGCCCATGGCCGATGCAGCCCGGCTTGCCGCCCTCACCCGCCTCGCCACCGACTTCGCCGCCATCCGGCACCAGACCGAAGCCCTGGCGGCGCCGCTCGATCCCGAGGATCAGGTCGTGCAGTCGATGCCCGATTGCAGCCCGACCAAATGGCATCTGGGCCACACCACCTGGTTCTTCGAACGCCTGGTGCTGCTGCCCTGGCTGCCGGGCTGGACCCCGGTCGACCCGGTCTATGACCACCTGTTCAATTCCTATTATGTCGGCCTGGGCAGCCGCCATCCCCGCGCCGCCCGCGGGCTGCTGACCCGCCCGCCGCTCGCCCGCGTGCTGGACTGGCGGGCCAGCGTCACGCAGGGCGTGCTCGACCTCATGGCCTCCGCCGGGCCGGATGCGCTCGCCCGGGTGATGCCGCTGGTCGAACTCGGCATCCATCACGAGCAGCAGCACCAGGAATTGCTCCTTATGGATGTGCTGCACCTGTTCGCGCAGAACCCGTTGCAGCCCGCCTATCTGCCCGGCGACGGCGGCACGGCACCGGTCGCGGCCATCACCGACACCCCCCGCCCCGCCAGCTGGACCGATCATCCGGGCGGCATTCATCAGATCGGCCACGACCCGGCCGCGGGTTTCTGTTTCGACAATGAAGGCCCGCGTCACCAGGTGCTGTTGCAGCCCTATCGCCTGGCCGACCGGCCGGTGACCAATGCCGACTGGCTGGAGTTCATGGCCGAGGACGGCTATGCCCGCGCCGAATTCTGGCTGTCCGACGGCATCGCCCGCGCCGAGGCCGAAGCCTGGCAGGCGCCGCTGCACTGGTTCCGGCCGGAACCGGACGGCCCCTGGTGGCAGATGACCCTGCGCGGCCCGATGCCGATCGATCCCGCCGCACCGGTGGTCCACATCAGCCATTACGAGGCCGATGCCTTCGCCCGCTTCTCGGGCGCGCGCCTGCCCACCGAAGCCGAATGGGAGGTGGCGGCCGCCGGGCAAAGCGTCGAGGGCAACCTGCTGCCGCGCGGCGTGCTGCACCCGCAGCCGGCCGACCCCCGACAGAGCGGCGGGCCGGTTCAGCTCTATGGCGACGTCTGGGAATGGACCGCCAGCGCCTATGGCCCCTATCCGGGCTTCCGCCCCGCGGACGGGGCGATCGGTGAATACAATGGCAAGTTCATGGCCAATCAGATGGTGCTGCGCGGCGGAAGCTGCGTCACCCCCGGCGGCCATGTCCGGCCCGGTTATCGGAACTTCTTCTACCCGCATCAGCGCTGGGCCTTCGCCGGCCTGCGGCTTGCCGCCGACGCCTGATCTCCCCCTTAAACCTGATCTTCCCCTTAAAGGAGGCCTCTTCCCATGTCAGCCAGCCCCACCGGCGGCATCACCGCCGCCGGCCCGCACGCCCGGGCCGCGGCCGCCGCCACCGACCCGTCGGATATCGAGATCCAGGCGCTGCGCGGCCTGACCCGGACCCCGAAATGCCTGCCGCCGGCGCTGTTCTACGACGATCGCGGCTCGGCGCTCTTCGACCGCATCACCCGGCTCGACGCCTATTACCCCGCCCGGGCCGAAACCGCGATCCTGCGCCGCAGGGCGCCCGAGATCGCGACCCATGCGGGATCGGGGGCGGTGCTGGTCGATTACGGCGCCGGATCCTCGGTCAAGACCCGGCTGGTGCTGGATGCGCTGGACCGCCCGGCGGCCTGGGTGCCGATCGATGTTTCGGCCGGCCATCTGGAACGGGCGACGGCCGCGATCGCCCGCGACCATCCGGGCCTTCTGGTCGCCCCGCTGGTCGCCGATTTCACCGCCGCCCTGGATCTGCCCGATGCGGTCACCGCCCTGCCCGGCCTGCGGCTCGGCTTCTTCCCCGGCTCGACCATCGGCAATCTGGCGCCCGAAGAGGCGGTGGCCTTCCTGCGCCGCGCCGCCTGCCTGCTGGGGCGCGACGGCCGGCTGATCGTGGGCGTGGACCTCGTCAAGGACGAAGACCGCCTGCTCGCCGCCTATGACGACCCCGAGGGCGTGACCGCCGCCTTCAACCTGAACCTGCTGGCCCGCCTGAACCGCGAGGCCCGCGCCGATTTCGACCCCACCGCCTTCGCCCACCGGGTGCGCTGGAATGCCGGCCTCTGCCGGATCGAAATGCATCTGGAAAGCCTGACCGACCAGGTGGTCAGCGTCGCCGGCCGCCCGATCCGCTTCCGGGCGGGCGAGACCATCCACACCGAGAACAGCCACAAATACACGCCCGAATCCTTCGCCCGCCTCGCCCGCCGCGCCGGCTGGCGCAGCCGGGCCTGCTGGATGGATGCAGCGCGGGATTTCAGCGTGCATGAGCTGGTGCAGAGTCATTAGGCCGGCAGGATCGACGACCCGACGCGCTACGACATCGGACACCCGACATCAAGCACTTGATGGTCGGCCGCATCGCTATGACATTTGAGAGCTGTGGAGCGATGGAGGTCGTGATGGCATCACTTGGGGTCACAGCTGAAGGTCAGGTCACGCTGAAGCAGGATCTGTTGCAGCATCTGGGGGTCAAACCGGGCGAACGGGTTGACGTCGAAAAGCTCCCCAATGGCGAGGTCCGGCTGCGGGCGGCGCGCCCGGCCGGCAACATTGAGGGCTTCTTTCATGCCCTGGACGGCAAGGTGTCGCTGCAGAAGCCGCTGACCATTGATGAGATGAACGACATCGCGGCGGCCGGCTGGGCCGGCACGTCTGGCGGCGCATGAAGGTCATCGCTGATACCAATGTGCTGGCGCGTGCGATCCTGCAGGACGACGAAGCACAATGCCGCATGGCACGTGACCTGCTGAAGCAGGCGACGTTGATCGCCGTCCCACTGCCGTGCCTGTGCGAACTGGTGTGGATCCTGCGGCAGGGCGCCAAACTGCCGAAAGAAGATGTGGCCGTCGCCATTCGGGCGCTGCTGAATACCGACACTGTCGTTGTGAACAGGCCGGCGGTAGAGGCGGGACTTGCGCTGCTGGACGCGGGCGGCGATTTCGCAGACGGCATCATCGCCCATGAAGGCAAATGGCTGGGCGGCGAGACCTTTGTCTCTTTCGATCGAAAAGCAGCGGCCCTGCTGTCGAAGCAGGGGGAATCCGTACGGTTGCTCAGCCAGCGCGACCCCCCTCACGGATCCGCATAGCCAACCGCCCGCATCCGCAGCGCCGCCCCGGTCGGATCGCGGTCGAACAGGATGCCGCCCTTGCGGGTGGAGCGGGCGGGCAGATAGTCGATGCGGGTGCGGCCGCGGGCGAGGACGTGGCCATGGGCCAGGATCTCGCCCTCGATCTCGACCTCGGATGCCGTGCGCGGGCCGGTGTTGCTGGCCTCGAAGGTGACGACCCAGCCCGCCCCGGCCTGCTGCACCGCCGTGGGGCGGACCGCCAGGGCCGGCGTGCCTGCGGGTTCGGTCAGGGCCAGATAGCCCAGCCATGCGGCCAGCGCCACCAGGGCCGCCGCCGCGACCGAGGCGATGATCCATTCCAGCGGGTCGGTCCTGTCGCCGCCCCCCGCGTCGTCCATCCGCGTCCCCATCACACGAATATCCTCATCACACGATGATTCTGGCAGCTGCGGCGCCCACGGCGCCGGGGAAAGACAGCACGATCACAAGGCCAGCCATGTCCACCGCGCCGGTGCCGTCCAGCCGGCCGATGGTCCAGAGCACGTAAAGACTGACCAGGGCGACCAGCACATAGCCGGTGACCGTGAAGCGCAGGAACAGGCTCCAGAAGCCGTCTTCCGTGCGGGGGCCATGGCCGCCGATGAATTCCAGCTGGTAGACCAGGGCATGCATCACGATCAGGCTGACCGCCAGAAGCCCCAGCTGCTGCCAGAGCGACATGCGCCAGGCGATCAGCACCACCTCTTCGGTCGGCGCGATGTTGAGCGACAGGAAGAGCGCGCCGGCCATCATCACGAACAGCTCTCCGGCATAGCTTTCCTCCACCTCTTCCCGCCCGGCATCCTCGTGGTTCGAGGCGCCGAGCTGGGCGCGGCCGAACAGCGCGCCCACCGCCCCGGGGGTGATCTGGATCGCGAGCTTGCCCAGCACTTCCGAGGCCGGCATCGCGTCCGAGATCACGCCGAAGATGCCGAGCACCCCGGCCGCGACCACAGCGGCGATACCGATCGCGATCGCGGCATCGGCCATGTCCTGGGCCAGGCTGGAGGTCCGGCGGAAGCCGCCGATCCGCGACAGCCCGACCAGCAGCGGCAAAGTGAGCACCAGCAGCAGAAGCAGCCGGGAGGCCGGCACCGTCACGCCCAGCTGCCAGGTTTCCATGGTCATCAGGATCGGCAGGGCGAACAGCAGGGCCCCCGCCGCGGCACGGCCCAGCCCGATGATCAGATCCCGCCGCGGCGATCGTCGCCCCTCACCCTGTCCCGACCCCTCACCTTGTCCCGACATGGCCTCTCCCGATGATGATGCCCCGATGGAAATCCGCCAGGGCCCGTCCGGGTTCCGCGGAATTCTGCTGATCCGTCGGCGGAACATAGCCCTCGGGCCGGGATTGCAGCTCCATACCGCGCAGCCCGAGAGGAGACGCCCCGATGATCCCCCGGCCGATCCGGACCACGACCATCAATGCCGTGCTCGCCGCCCGGCTGTTCGCCACGGCGGCCGGTGCCGTGCTGATCGGCAGCGGCATCGCCGCCGGCGCCAACATGACCGTCCCGGCCAGTTCCACCGCCGCCTATACCGAAGAGGCGGCGCTGTCCGACATCTTCGAGATCGAGGCCGCCAGGCTTGCCCGCAACAAGACGCAGAACGACGACATCCGCGCCTTTGCCGGCCGCATGGTGCTGGACCACACGGCCGCCACCGAAAAGATGAAGGAAACGCTGGCCGATATGGGCCTGTCGGTGCAGCTGCCGGCGCGGCTCGACGACCGGCGGATGAAGATCCTGGAAGATCTGAACGAACAGCAGGTCCCGGGCTTCGACCGGATGTATGTCGCGACCCGGATCGAGGCCCATGAAGCGGCGCTGCAGCTGCATCGGGGCTATGCCGAAGCGGGCGAGAACGGGGAACTGCGCGAGACCGCGGCGGAGATCGCCGACACCGTGGAACGGCATCTGGAGCACATCCGCGACATTGCCGACGGGATGGGCCCGTGACCGCGCCCGCCATCTTCCATTCGGAGGACGAGCCCGACCCCTGTCTGCACCAGATCTGTGAAGTCGGCCGGCCGAGACAGGACCCCTCAGCCCAGCTCGAAACTGGTGATGCCGTAGGTGCGGTCGATGGCGATCTCGGGGGCGGGGCCCGTATACATGCGCGCAGTTTCGAAGACCGGGGTCATGCCGTGACGGCCGGCCAGCGCCAGCGCCTCGGGCGTGACCGCCGGGGTATCGAGGAAGACCGGCGCCCCCGCCGGCACCGCGGCGGTCAGCGCCTGGAACAGCGCCTCGGCCACGGCCGGGCGCTCGGCGAAAAGCGGGCCGATCTTGAAGCCGGTGCGGCAGGGGCGGATCACGCCATAGCCCTGCAGGCGGCCCTCTGCCACATAGCTGCGCAGCACCGTGCCGGGCTGGGTGATCCAGGCCGAGAGGAACCCCGCACGCGGGGCGGCGAAGAAGCGGCGGTCCCAGGCCGGCAGGGCCGCGCGCTCGGCCGCACCGGGGGTCACGATCGCCGGATGCACCGGCCCGGCCAGCGTCGCGCGGCCTTCATGGCGGATATTGCGATGGGCCGGCACGAAGCCCGAGCGGCGATAATTGTCCTGCTGCGCCACCACCCCGTCCAGCCCGACCAGACGGCCCTGAAGCCTGGCCATCAGCGCCTGCCAGATCGCCAGCCCATAGCCGCGGCCGCGCATGTCGGGGCGGACGATGTAAAAGCCCAGAAAGGCGAACTCCGCGCCGTAGCGCACGCCGGAGATGACGGCGACCGGGGCGCCGTCCAGATGGCCGATCAGAAAGCCTTCGGGGTCTTCGGCCGCGAAGGGGGCGGCATCGTGGAGACCGGGATTCCAGCCCTCGGCCGCCGCCCAGTCCAGCGCCAGCCCGATCTCGTCCGGCCGCATCGGCCTGATCTCCGGCATCGTCCTGGTCTGCATACCTGTGCCCTCCGTGTCGCATCCGTCCCGATGGCAGCTTAGGCTGCTCGTGACATTGATGGTCACACAGGATCGGTCAGGGGTAAATGACAGGCGACCTGACGGGCACCCTCCCCCGCCAGCTGCGGCATCCGTTCCCGGCAGATGGCGGCGGCGCGGGGGCAGCGGCCCTCGAAGCGGCAGCGCTGCGGGTCGGGGTCGATCGGGCTTGCCGGTTCCCCCGCCAGCCGGCGGCGCGGGGGCGGGGGTGCGCCGGGCGCCGGGATCCGCGGGATGGCGGCGATCAGCCCGGCGGTATAGGGGTGGGCCGGGGCATCGAACACCCTGGCGGTCGGGCCGGTTTCGATCAGCCGGCCCAGATACATCACCGCCACCCGGTCGGTGACCAGCCGCACCACATTCAGGTCGTGGCTGACGAACAGGCAGGCGAGGCCCAGCTCGGCGCGCAGATCGTGCAGCAGGTTCAGGATCACCGCCTGGATCGAGACGTCGAGCGCCGAGGTCGGCTCGTCCAGGATCAGCAGATCGGGGCCGGGCGCGATCGCCCGGGCAATGCCGACCCGCGCAAGCTGCCCGCCCGAAAGCTGATGCGGCAACCGGTCGTGCAGGCTGCGCGGCAGATGCACCCGGTCCAGCGCCTGCCGGGCCGCGGTTTCGGCCGCCGCCCCTTTCAGCCCGTTCAGCCGGCGGAGCGGCCGCATCACCGCCTGGATCGCGGTCAGCCGCGGGTCCAGGCTTTCGCCCGGGTCCTGAAACACCATCTGGATCCGCCGCCGCCAGGGGGCATGGGCCGCGCGCCGCGCCGGCAGCCGGGCCAGATCCTCGCCGTCGAACAGGATGCGGCCCCGATCGGGATCGGCCAGCCGGGCGACCAGCCCGGCGAGCGTCGACTTGCCGCAGCCGCTTTCCCCCACCAGCCCCAGCGCCTCCCCCCGGCCCAGCGTCAGCGACACATCATCCACCGCCTGCAGCCAGCCGGCCGGGCGGTCGGCTGCGGCCGCCACCCGAAAGCGGCGGTGCAGCCCCTGAACATTCAGCAGCGCCGTCATCGCACCAGATCCCCGATCCGGCTGTCGGGCCCCGGGGTCGCGCGGATCAGCGCCTTTGTGTAGGGGTCGGCCGGGGCCTGGAACAGCCGCGCGGTCGGGGCCTGTTCCACCACCCGGCCGCGGCGCATCACCACGATCCGATGGGCGCGTTCCGCCGCCACCGCCAGATCATGGGTGATCAGGATCGTGGCCATGCCGCGCGCGTCCGCCAGATCGCCGATCAGGTCCAGGATCACCGCCTGGGTGGTGACGTCCAGCCCCGTGGTCGGCTCGTCGGCGATCAGCAGCCGGGGGCTGCCGGCCAATGCGATCGCGATCATCACCCGCTGGCACATGCCGCCCGAAAGTTCATGGGGAAAGGCCCGCGCCCGGCGCACGGGATCGGGGATGCCGACCGCGGCCAGCAGCGCCTGCACCCGGGCAGCGCGATCGGCACGCGTCAGCCGCCGCCCGGCATGCACCCCCACCACATCACCGATGGCATCGCCCACCCGGCGCAGCGGGTCCAGCGCCCGGCGCGGGTTCTGGAACACCATCGACATCGCCCGGCCGCGCAGCGGCGCCACGGCCGCCTCGCCACCCGCCACCAGATCGGCCCCGTCGAACAGGATCCGGCCGCCCAGAATGGTGGCGGCCGGCGGCAGCAGGCCCAGGATCGACAGCGCCGTCACCGATTTGCCGGAGCCGCTTTCGCCCACCAGCGCCAGCGTCTCCCCCGCGCCCAGATCGAAGGAGATGCCGTCGAGCGCCGGGGCCGCCCCCTTGAAGCCGACCTTCAGGCCGTCGACCCGCAGCAGCGGCGCGGTCATCGGCGCCTCGGGTCGAGCAGGTCGCGCAGCGCATCGCCCGCCAGGTTGAAGGCGAAGACCGCAAGCATCAGCGCCAGCCCCGGGAAGGTCGCGACCCACCATTGCCCGGTCATGATGAACTGGGCGCCCTCGGCCGCCAGAATGCCCCATTCGGGCGCCGGCGGCCGCACGCCCAGGCCGATGAAGGACAGGCCGGCGGCGTTCAGGATCGCCCAGCCCAGATTGAGCGAGACCTGAATCGCCAGCACCGGCAGCAGCGCCGGCAGCAGCACCTCGACCAGCAGCCGGGCCTCGCCATGGCCGCCCAGCCGCGCCGCCTGCACCCAGGCGGCATCTTTCAGCCCGGCGATGCCGGCGCGGGCGAAGCGGATATAGAAGGGCAGGTTGATGATCGCCGTCGCCCAGACGATGTTGGCGACCGTGTTGCCCAGCGCCGCGACCAGCGCCATGGCGACCACAAACAGCGGGAAGGCCATGGCGACATCGACCAGCCGCCCGATCCAGCGGTCGAGCCGGCCGCCGCGCAGCCCCGAGACGGCGCCGGTCAGCGTGCCGGCGATGCACGACATCGCCACTGCCGAAAAGGCGATCGCGAGATCAAGCCGGGTGGCGGCGATCACCCGGCTGAAGATGTCGCGGCCCAGCTGGTCGGTGCCGAACCAATGATCGGCCGAAGGCGGCTCCAGCCCGCGGGTGACGTCGGTGGCGAGCGGGTCATAGGGCACCAGCGCCGGGCCGGCGACGGCGGCGGCCAGCAGCAGAACCACCACCCCCAGCGCCAGAAAGCCCGGCGGGTTGGCGCGCATCAGCCGGACGAGCCGGGAAAGGCCGCCCGCAACACCGCCCGTCCCGCCGGCCGGCGGCGGGCCGCCCAGATGGCGTTCCGCGGTCATCCGATCCGCCCCACCCGGGGATCGATCAGCCCGTAGAGCAGATCGATCGCCAGATTGACCAGGGTGAAGGCGATGGCCACCAGCAGCACGAAGCCCTGCACCGGCGCGTAATCGGCGTTCATCAGCGCATCCAGCGCATAGGAACCGATACCCGGCCAGGCGAAGACCTTTTCGACCAGCACATTGGCGCCCAGCATGTACGAGAACACCATGCCGAGCGTGGTGACCACCGGCACCGCGGCATTGCGCAGCGCGCGGGTCAGCACCATGCGCCGCGGCAGGCCGGCGGCGCGGGCGGCGGTGACGAAATCGGCCGAAAGCACCTGGATCATGGCACCGCGGGTGATGCGGGCCAGCGGTGCCACCGCAAAGGCGGTCATCGTCAGGCAGGGCAGCACCATGCGCCCCAGCACCGACCCCAGAACCTCGGTATCGCCGGCCAGCAGCGCATCGATGACCAGCGATCCGGTCACCACCGGCGGCGGGATCAGCATCACATCCATCCGCCCCACCGGCTCCGGTGCCCAGCCGAGTTCGGAATAGAACACATGGATCAGCAGCAGCCCGACCACGAAGGTGGGCAGAGAGGTGCCGGCGGCGGCGATCGCCCGGCAGAGATGGTCGATCGCCGATCCCGGCCGGGTGGCGGCAACCACGCCCAGGGGCAGCGCCACCAGGATCGCCAGCAGGAAGGCGGTCACCGTCAGCTCCAGAGAGGCCGGCAGCCGGGCGGCCAGGTCGTCGACCACCGCCTCGCCCGTGGTATAGGACCGGCCCAGATCGCCCCGCAGCACATCGCCCGCATAGATCGCCAGCTGTTCGGGAATGCTGCGATCCAGCCCCATCGACACCCGGATGGCCTCGATCTCCGCCTGCCCCATGCCGGGGCCCGAGGCAAGGAAGGCGGCCGGATCGGCCGGCAGCAGGCGCATCACCACGAAGGTGAACACCACCGCCCCCGCCAGAACCGGCAGGGTGGCGAGACAGCGCCGGCCGATGAAGCCGAGGATGGCGGGCAAGGCGGGGTCTCCGTTGGCTGGGCGGTCGACACGCGGAAGCAAAGGTGGATCCCCGCCTGCGCGGGGATGACGGGATTTTCTTTCTGACCGGAATTTTCTTTCTGACCGGACGGGCGCCGTCAATACCTCGCCACCGTCTCCATGCTCTGCACCCTCATGTCCGCATTTATACCGTCATCCCCGCGAAGGCGGGGATCCACCTTCTTCTGCCCGCTCCCCGCCCCGGTTCTGCAGGCTGCCTTACGCCTTGCGGTCCAGCGGCCGGAAATCCACCTGGCCGTGGATGTAATAGGTGAAGTCGGTCACCCCCGGCTTCAGCGCCGCGTCGAAAGCGGGCAGCCAGAGCGGCATGATCGGCAGCTCGCGGAACACGATCCGGATCGCCTGGCGCATCAGATCGTCATAGGCGTCCTTGTCGGTTTCCCAGCGGGCCTTTTCGACCAGGGCCCCCAGTTCCTCGTTCTTGAAGGCGCCGAAATTCCAGCGCCAGTCGCCCTGGAAGAAGATCCGGAAGAAATAATCCGGGTCGTTGAACCAGGCCGACGAGCCCTCGACGTAGAACGGCACCTTCTTTTCGGTCAGAAGCGTGCCCCACTGCGCCGCCGGCACCTTTTCGATCACCACCTTGATGCCGATCCGGCCCAGCTGTTCCTGAACCAGCAGCGCGATCGGATCGGCGGTGATCGCATCGGCGACATTGTACGAGAAGCTGGTCTCGAAGCCGCCCTCATGCCCCGCCTCGGCCAGAAGGGCGCGGGCGCGGTCCAGATCGGTGGCGTAAGGATAGGGCTGCGGGAAGGACGAGGTTTCGGGCTGGTCGGTGGCTGCGCCGTAAAGCGGCGTGCCGCGGCCGAAGATCGCGCCCTGGAACATGGCGTCATAGGGCAGCGCGAAGGCGATCGCCTGGCGCACCCGGACATCGTCGAAGGGGGCGGTCTGGGTGTTGAAGGCGACGAAGCGGAAGCTGTTGGTCACCGGCAGCGAAATCAGGTCGACCTTGGGGTCGGCATCGATCGCCGCCACATCCTTGGGCGGCAGCTGCAGCGCCACATCGGCATCGCCCTTGGTGACAGCCGCGACGCGGGCCGGTGCGGCCGGCACCACCTGCACCACGGCGCGGCGGATGCGGGGCAGATCACCGCTCTTCCAGTCGTCGAAGCGGTCATAGATCACCTGCTGGCCGGCGGTCCAGTTGGCGACCTTGTAGGCGCCGCCGCCGGCCGCATTGTTGCGCAGCCATTCCTTGCCCCAGGGATCTTCGGCGGTGGCATTGGCCTTCACCGCCTCGGCATTGATCACCGAGGCGAAGGTCAGCGCCAGATTGGGCATGGTGTAGCGGTCGGCCTTTTCGAACCGCATCCGGAAGGTATGGGCGTCCACCACCTCGAACTGATCGGCCGAGGTGATCGAGCCGGTGGACAGCTGGCGCTTGGAGGCCGGCAGGTTGATGCCGCGTTCCAGCGACCAGCGGACATCCTCGGCCGTCACCGGCTTGCCGTCGTGGAAGGTGGCATCGGGCCGCAGATGGAAGACCAGCACCCGACCGTCTTCCAGCACCTCCCAGCTTTCGGCCAGCTCGCCCTTGAACTTCAGATAGTCATAGCGGTAGAGCCCGGGCGCCACCTCGATCCGGTCGAAATTCACCAGCCGGTCGTAGATGTTGGTGAAGGTGCCCAGCGCCGCGCGGTTGACGCCGTCGCCATGGGGATCGCGCGAATTCGGCCCGTCCTCGGCCAGCACGCGCAGGGTGATGTCGTCCCCTTCGCGCGCAAAGGCCCGGCCGATCGGCAGCGACACGCCGCCCACCGACAGGAACAGCCCGGCCAGACCGCCGGTCTTCAGAAAATCACGCCGATCCATCTTATCGGGCCTCCCTTGTGTCGGGTATCTCGGGTCGTCTTCCGTCGTCGTCAGCTATAGCCGTCGGGCGGCGGATAGCGCCCGTTCAGGGCGTAGTCACCAACCTCCAGCACCTTGTACACCAGCGGGTCGTGCAAGGTGTGGGTCCGCGCATCCCGCCAGAACCGGTCGAAGGCATGGCGGTTATGGGTCGCACGGGCCCCCATGGCGTCGTAGATCTTCGTCGCCACGTCAAGGCTCAGGCGGGCAGAAAATACTTTTAAGGTTGCGACGTCAATGGCCGCATCACCCCGCAGTTGGATATCGAGCACCGGCCGCGCCGCCAGCAGCCGGTCCACCTTTTCCGCAGCACGGTCCGCCAGCGCCAGCGCCGCCTGCAGCCCGGTCCAGATCTCGCCGAACTGGCTGATCACCAGCGGGTCGTCGGCCGCGCGGGCATGGCCCGATGCCGGCCATGCCCGGGTGCTCTGCCGCACATAGTCGCGTCCGGCCCGGAAGGCGCCAAGGGCAAAGCCCAGATACAGATTGGCGAACATCAGCTGGTTGACCGGCACCCGCACCGCGGCGGCGAAGTCGCGGTCGCCCTCGCGCCGGTCGGGCAGCACCTCTGCCGCCGCGACCGGGACGTCTTCCATGGTGAAACCGCTGCTGTCGGCCCCGGCCAGGCCCAGCGCATCCCAATCGCGATCGCAGCTCAGCCCCGGCGCATCGGCGCGGAGCCAGGCGGTGACGGTCTCGCCGGTATCGGTGCGCCGGCCCCAGACCGACAGCCGCTCGGCAAAGGCCGCCCCGGTGCAGAAGCTCTTGCGGCCATTGACCCGGAAGCCGCCATCGGCGGCGGGCGTGATGCGGACATCGTCGTCGCGCGGATTGGCGACCCCCGCCGCCCACAGCCGGTCGCGGCCGATTTCGGCCAGCCGCGCCGCCCGGCGCGGGCCGGCGCCGATATCCTGATGGATCAGGTTCATCGAATGATAGCCGAACAGCGTGCCGACCGATCCGTCGACCGCGGCCAGTTCCCGCGCCACCGCCACCACCACCGGCCAGGGGGCGCCGCCGCCGCCCATGTCTTCGGGCAGCACCATGGTGGCGAGCCCGCTCCGCTTCAGCAGCGCGATCTGCGCCAGCGGCGGCGTCCGCGCCCGGTGGCGCTCGGCCACATCGCGCGCCAGCTCCGCCGCCACCTCGTCTGCAAGTGCTTCCCATGCCCTGCGGTCACGCGGCCCCGTCATTCGCCCCTCCCCTGCCCGGCCCCGCCCTGCCCGGCCCCGCCCTGCACGGTACGCACGGCCGCCGCCGGATGCCCGGCCCCCAGCCGCGGCCCCCGACCGAACAGCTTCTCGCGCAGCGTGCCCTCGGCATAACTGGTCTTATAGAGCCCGCGGGCCTGCAATTCCGGCACCAGCAGGTCGGCTGCATCGATGAAACTGCCCGGCGCCACGGTGCGGACCAGGTTGAAACCGTCGATACCGCTATCCGCCACCCGCCGGCCGATCTCTTCGGCGACCTCGCCGGCCGATCCGATCAGCGGCCGGAACCGGCCGCCCAGCGCCAGGCCGGCCAGCAGCCGGCGCACGGTCGGCTTCCCCTCCCCCTCGCCGCCAAGCCCGGCCAGGATGGAGCGGATGGCATTGCCGCCGCCGGGCGGGATGGGGATCGGCGCATCCGGGTCCAGGCTGCCGAAATCGATGCCGGTCGCCGCCGACAGCTGGGCCAGCGCCGCCTCGGGCACGGCATGGGCGGCATAATCGTGATATTTCTCCACCGCCTCGGCCCGGCTGCGGCCGATCACCGTCTGCAAAGAGCCGAAGATCTTCACCGCCGAGCGGTCGCGCCCGGCGGCCGCCAGCCGGTCTTCGATCCGCTGCACGATGGCGCGGGTGCCGGGGCCGCCATCGGCGGGGATGAAGATGCATTCCGCATGGGCGGCGGCGAAATCCAGCCCGCGCGCCGAGGCCCCGGCCTGGAACAGCACCGGCGTGCGCTGGGGCGAGGGCTCGGCCAGATGGATGGCGTCCAGGCGGAAATAGGGGCCGTCATGGCGCACCGCCCTCACCTTCGCCGGGTCGGCATAGCGCCGGGTGGTACGATCGCGGATCACGGCGTCGTCGTCCCAGCTCGCCTCCCACAGCTTGTAGGCGACCTGCATGAAATCATCGGCACGGTCATAGCGGTCATCATGCGGCAGCGTGCCGGCGGCGCCGGTGGCGCGCGCCGCACTGTCCAGAAAGCCGGTGACGATGTTCCAGGCCACCCGCCCGTCGCTCAGATGATCCAGCGTCGACATCCGCCGCGCGAACAGATGCGGCGGCTCGGCCGAGACATCGGCGGTGATGCCGAAGCCCAGATGCCGGGTGACGGCGGCCATCGCCGGCACCAGCACCGCCGGATCGTTCACCGGCAGCTGCACCGCCCGCTCGATCGCGGTGGCCGCCCCGCCGTCATGAACATCGTAAACCCCGGTGACATCGGCCAGAAACAGCCCGTCGAACAGCCCCCGCTCCAGAATCCGCGCCAGCTCCATCCAATAGCCGATGCGCCGATAGCCGGTCGCCCGATCTTCGGGATGGCTCCACACCCCATGGGCCAGATGGCCGACCGCATTCATCTCGAAAGCATTCAGCAGGACATGCGGGGGCGCCAAGACCGATCCTCCGGAGGGGCGGGATATCGTCCTGCGAGATTATTTTGTCAAAATGATTCGCGCAACGGGAGATGACTTCGCGGCTGAAGATCATCGCCTGCGGGCATAGCCATCAAGGTCGGTAACGGGTGGGGCGGCACCGCCCGGTGTAAGACGACGTTACCCCACAGGCGGAGAGGTGAGCAGTTGCCCACACCGGACACCGTGACCATCAGTGGAGTCAGGACCCAACGACGTAACCACAAATACCGGGTCGTAAGTCACTTTCCCCTACGCTATGATAAGCGATCAACGACACGGCATGGAAAACCGACATGTTCAGGTCCCCCGTCAAGGCTGCTGCTCTGGCCGCCCTGCTATTCACCGCAGCATGTAGTCATCAGATGCAATCAAGGGTTCGGGTTGAAGATTACGGCCCCTTCGTAGGCGTCGGCGACGGCAGCATCGTTGGCCAGGGATTCATGCGGCAGGTGGGAGGAGGCGTTGTTACCTGCGCCGGAGCACAGGTCATCGCCGTGCCCAGCACCCAGTACACCCGGGAAAGGTTTGCCGCAGCGCTAAGTGGTTTGCAGGTGAATGACCCGGATGCCCACACGTTTGCGACACTGGGGGTGACCAAACTGAGCCGTTGCGATGCGCAAGGGAACTTCACGATTGAAAATCTCAGGCCCGGCACCTGGCTGGTCGCAACGGATGTCACGTGGATGGTTGGCTATTCTGCCCAGGGTGGAAGCGTCGTCGGCGAAGCTCAGGTTTCGGAGGGCAAGGCGACGAAGATCATCCTGACGAGATAGTATGCTCCGCTTCTCTCCTGTCTGCCGCCTGCCAGCGGCCGGGACTGAAGAGTTGCGCCCGCTCCAGAATCCGCGCCAGCTCCATCCAATAGCCGATGCGCCGATAGCCGGTCTCCCGATCTTCGGGATGGCTCCACACCCCATGGGCCAGATGGCCGACCGCATTCATCTCGAAAGCATTCAGCAGGACATGCGGGGGCGCCAGGACCGATCCCCCCGGAGGGGCGGGATATCGTCTTGTGAGATTATTTTGGCAAAATGGTTCGCGCAATGGGAGATTACTTCGCGGCTGAAGATCATCGCCTGCGGGGGGGGCGGCCACGGGGCGGCATGCGGGGCGGAGCAGCGCCCACACGACCCCACGCAGCCGGGCCGCACCGCAGATGTCAGACGCCGGCACCGCCGGGTTCACCACACCCTCACCACCATCGGCCGCTCATGTCAGGCGCCGGCACCGCCCGGTTCGCAACACCCTCACCACCACCGGCCGGGCATGTCGGGCGCCGGCACCGCCCGGTTCGCAACACCCTCACCACCACCGGCCGGGCATGTCGGGTGCCGCCACCGCCTGGTTCGCAACACCCTCACCACCACCGGCCGGGCATGTCGGGCGCCGGCACCGCCCGGTTCGCAACACCCGCACC
>MDTG01388117.1_pt1 | contig 64268 bp, 54 predicted proteins | sample 811421 | NCBI WGS metagenome assembly MDTG01 (sample SAMN05326645, study PRJNA326480) | marine metagenome | isolation source: seawater | place: Pacific Ocean: South East | collected 2011
CACTGAAATCATCGCCATTTAGGAGCGGAAGACTTAAATTAGGGAACAGGCCTAGATTTTTTTGTTTACTTTTTTCATCAATGGAAAAAAGTAAAGATAGTGTATTGAAAAAACAGATTAGTTATTCACTAATCAATTTGGGTAAATAGAAGTAAACTCATATTATATACTTTTCTAATCTAACTTAAACTTTAGAGTACAGCTATCCTTTTCAACAATCAATGTATCGTTATTCGCCTTCTTAAACACAGAGTAGGGTAACCTAAGATCGAAAAGCCTGTATTTATAAGGCTCAGAATTAAATTTCAACAATGGGCCTCCTTTCCAGTCATCAAAATTGCAATTTGAGCTAATATATTTTGAGGAAGTACTTATAAAGTGGTTTTCTTTATAGAAAACAACCCCTCGCCCGCTACCATAACCCTCTTTGCCGGTTATTAATGCTTTCTCAATCTTCATCTTATAGTCAGCTTTTTTATAGTTCCGAGCTTCTTTCGTATCTAAGTAAATCAGAGTAATAAACATTAAAAAGGCTATAGCTATAATTGGTACAATAACCTTCTTAGGTACAATTATTATTTTATTATGTGAATGATTATTAGTTGTCACGATAGATATTTCCTTACAATAAAAAGGTGATTAACAGCTATAAAAAATTGAAAGTAAAGTTAAATAAATAGTGTTTTAATAGATTATGACTTTTAAAAATGAATAGTATAACTTAAAACAGGCAACATCGACAATTGATTGATTTCCTCAACTTCACGACTGGCTTCGTTGTAATAGTAATCAATGGCGGCTGCTTGCATAGTAACATTTTGAACATCCATTTTAAACTCATGACTTAATTTCTCTTTGTTTATTCGATAGTTCAGTGCGATGTTTAAGGAAAAGATGTCGTCTGCTTTTTTGCTGTAAGGATTATCTTCAAAAACCGTATGTCCTTCATCAATCGACTTTTCTAAGTTAATGGGAGTATATCGTCTGCCACCTAATAAATTAACTTTAGTATTTATGCCCAAGGTTTTGTTGTTGGTCTTGCCGACTTTGTATTCTTTTCCGGCAAGTACATTGGCAATGTAATTCCCGTTAAAGCGAGCATCTCTCCATTTACCATCTGTGGTTTTGTATTTAGAATCATACAGGGAAGCCGTAATTAAAAAGTAGTAATCATTGGCGAAAAAGCGCTCCAATGTGGCTTCTAAGCCAATGTTCTTTCCTTCTCCATTGTTCACTAAATGATGATCGGTAAAAATATCGTCGTGTTGATTGATTAAGGAATAGTTAATTTCAGGATTACGAGCAGAAGGAATGTTGTAGAGCTCTTGATAATAGGCTTCAACTTTTAGGAATAAGTTTTTGCTAAGTGTTTGTTCATAGCCCAAAACATAATGAGTGGCTTGAAGTAATTCCAAATTTTTGTTTGGCGTTTGATAAGCTCCATTTTCGTTAACTATTGCATAGTGATTGGGCAAAGAAGCCATTTTACTGTGCATTCCAAAACCAGCAGTTAGGGTTTTGTGTTCGTTAAGCGCATAGCGCAAGGCAGAACGTGCTTCGACAAAAATCCGTTCATTTAAAGAACTTTTTGTTGCATGAACACCATTGACCGTTGTTAAGCTTTCGGTAACTCTCCAATTCCAAGTGGCAAAAGCTTGACTTAGGCTAGCATTTCCATTGTTATTTTGTCCATTGAGGTATTTTTTAGTTGTGATATCAAAGTATTCATTCTCAAAACTAAAGCTCATGTTCGACTGAATGATGCCCAACTGAAACTTATGTCGGCTGTTGTGTTTGTAGTGTGCCGTAGTGGCCAAGCGGAATGTTTCCTTGCTTAAGTTGGTTTCGTGGAAATTGATGAAAGATTGGTTAAACGGTCTGCTCTCTTTGTATTCGCTGCCATTCATTGCATAGGAAAGTGTTGTTTTTAAGTAGGTTTTATCATTGAGTGGCATAAAGTGATTCAAGCCTGTAATGGCTAAAGTGCTTTTTTGTTCAAACTCTTCCGTAAGTACTTCTTCGCGCTCACTTTCATAATATTTGGAATTGATGGAACTATTGCCCCCCAAACCAAATACAGAAAAAACTCCTGCTTTGTTGCTTGGAAAGTTTAGCTTAAAGCTGAAATCTTGATATTTTGGAACACCTCCAAAGTCAACAACTCCTAGATTATCCAATAAACTAAGCGTTGAATATCTATAATTAGCGAGGTAACTGCTGTTTGTCCCTTTTTTAAAAGGTCCTTCAGTGGTTAAGTCCGTTCCTAAAATTCCAATGGATGCGCTGTATTCTCTTTTTTTGTTGTTGCCTTTTCGGAGCTTCATATCAAATATTCCCGATAAGGCGTTTCCGTATTCAGGAGCAAAAGCACCGGTGTAAAAGTCAGAATTGGCGAGCATTTGACTGTTTAAAGCGCTAATAGGACCGCCGGTTAAGCCTTCAATGGCAAAGTGGTTTGGGTTGGGTATTTCAACACCTTCTAAGCGCCATTGAATAAAGCGAGGATTGTTTCCACGAACAATGATGTCGTTGTTGCCACTGCCTTCATTAGCCACTCCGGCAAAAGAAGAAACCAAACGAGCCGGATCGCTAATGGCTCCAGCATATCTCTTCGACTCTTCAATGGACAACTTCTTGGAAGACATCAAAGCCATTTCATTATTGGATTCGTTCTTCTTGTTACCTTCAACAACCACCTCATCCAATTGGTGAAATGATTCGTTAAGCTCTATGGTCAATACCTTTTCCTTACCGGAAATGAGCAGAATGTTTGGAATCACTTTGTTTTCATAGCCGATGTAGGAGACTTTAAGGTCAATTCTACCAACGGCGATATTTTCTAATACAAAATTTCCATCTAGATCGGTAGTTGTTCCAATAAGCGGATCTGAGTTGAGAATACTGACATTGGCAAAGGGAATTCCCGACTTTGTATCCGCATCGATTACAGTTCCTCTGATATTTTGTTTAGGTTGCTGTGCTGCAAGTGTAAAAGCAAGGAATAAGCAGCTAAAAAGTGTTGTAATTTGTTGTTTGTTCATAAGGTGTTTGGTTTTATTTTACCATATGACAACAGCATTTGAGTTTACCCTTAATCGGGAGTTAAAAAACTTTTGATTCCAATCGACAAATGAACTCCCACCCAAGAGTTAAGTTCTAAATTCCCCACATCAGTTTTGAAAAAACAATAGGGCAGATGGAGCTGATGACTCATTTCGTCTTGCTCATTGGACTGAAACAATACGTTCACAGTAGGACCATAAGAAAGACGAAATTTACGCTGCTTTTTGTTCTGAAATAGAAGCTTCCACTTGGCTAAACCATAGTTGGTTTGGTTTTGCTTATTGGCTTTAAAGAGCCAGTGAAAGAGAAACTCATTGTTGATATTTCGTTGGTCGTTTAGGACTTTTTCTGTTCCCACACCTATACCATATTGCCAAATAAAGTCATTGTACTGATAGCCAAAGCCGGCAGAAAAGATGTTGTAAAAAGAAGGCACACCCATTTTAAAATCGAGATTGGTGTAGGTGAGCTCATTCGTAGAAAGGCTTAAGGAATTGTAGCCGTTCTTTTTCACATAGCTGAAAAGGCCAATGGGTGTTCCACTCGCAGAATCGGCTAGGTTAACGATTCCAATTTGTTTACCAACAAGCACTTTGCTGTAGTTTATTGGAGCTATTTGTAAGCCTTCGGCAGAATCTGTCACTAAGTTCAATCCACCGCTAATTTGAGTTCCCTTAAGCGATTTACTTTGGTTGTAAGCTCCCGCCAATTGAACACCTTCGCTTTCGCCAAAGTTGAGGTTGCCCCAACCGGCAATTTGCACGCCCTTAAAGCTTTCTCCAACAAGGTTAAAAGCACCGGCAATCTGTATGCCTTCGGCGTAAATTCTGTTGATGTTAAAAGCACCACCAATTTCTACTTTGCTGTTTCCTAAACTATAACCGCCAATTACGTTTAATGAGTAAGTATTTTCAACCAAGCCGCCCATTTTTAGGTTGGTACCAATGCTTGGAACCAAAGAAAGCTGATATTTTCTATAGAGGTGAGCAGTAATGTTTTCGTTTCTTATTTGCACTTTTTTAGGTACAAACAGACGGGGGATTTTGGTTAAGTTAAACTCCTTTTTGGGAATGGCTTTTAACGCTTTTTTCTCGAGTTTTATGGAAACTTCTTGTGTTTTTGACGGTAAGAGGATAAGGCTGTCTTTAAAACCTTCTTTATGAACAGAAATGCCAATATTACTGCTGTTTGGCTTTTTCACTTTTAAACTAAACTTCCCATCTTCATTGGTAAAAGTGGAGGCTAAACCATTGACTTCAAAAACCAGTGCTTGATCAATTGGGAGGCGATGAAGAATTTGTCCGGATATATGAATACTTTTTTGTTCAATTTCCTTTTTCTTTTGCAGAATAACACTTGATCCTAATTCATTGTAAAAAATATACGGAGGCAAAACTTCCTTAAAAATTTCTTTGGCAGTACGATCGCTATATTTGAGGGAAACTATGCTATCCGGTAATATAGCAGGATTAAAAGAAAGGCTAAAATTGGCATGTTCTGCAATTAATAGCAAAGCTTCTCCCAGTTGAATATTCGACTGTTGAATGGCGATCTCCCTTTCTCTAAAGTTGCTCCTTTTTTGCGAAAAAGCAGAAAAACTGAACAGACAGATAAAAAGTAGGCTGAAAAATTTTGACATTAGCAGTTGGGTTTCCCACTTATGTGATACTTATTTTGTTTGTTTTCAACATTTAAGCCGTAGCTGTAACAAACCTGCTTAATAATTTGATTGACATCATGGCTGCTCAAATGTCCGGAGAAAACACAATTTCGAATGGCTTCTTGGTTGACAACTATTTTAACGTTAAATACTTTACTTAAAGTGTCAAGAACCTCCACTAATGGTGTATGCTTAAAGGTGAGTGTTTGCTTATTTGAATTTTCTATGTTAAATGTGCTCTGACTAATGTCATAAATCGCTTTTTGGTTTTTAGTTAAGGTGACATTTTCCTCAGTTTTCTTGCTCTTAACAGCTACTTTTCCGCTGTAAACTGAAATCTTGATCAAGCTGTCTTTCTCATTGGCTTCCACTAAAAAAGAAGTTCCTAAAACTGAAACCTCAACGTCTTTGGCATCAACTATAAAAGGCTTTGGTGATTTTGCCACAACAAACTTGGCTGTTCCTTCAAGTTTAACTTTTCGAGTGTTCTCATTAAAGTTTTCGGAGTAAACAAGCTTACTGCCTTTTTGGAGTTCAACAAAGGATTGATCACTTAATTCAATGCTTTTGTTTTGTTCGGCGATGTGTTCAATCGTACGAAGTTCTTGATTGAATAGAAGGTAGACTGCTGAACTGAGTAGCGTAATGACTGTAATTGCAGCTGCTACTTTGTGCCATGTATTTAACTTGCGAATCCTTGGCTGCTTTATCTTGCCGTAAACCTTGTTCCATGCGGCATCAGAATCTACCTTTATCTTGGATGAGTCAATGTTTTCAGAAGCCTCCCAAAGCTTTTGATAAGCCTTAAACTCAGCGTGATTTTTTTCATTGGCATTGATCCAATTTTCAATGGCAGCTTTCTCATCTTCATTGAGACTGTTGTCTAAGTACTTCGCTAAAAGTTTATGTATGTTTTCTTCGTTGATCATGCTATACAAGTATTAGACAATTTAAAATCGGATTACCCTGAAATAGTAGTTCAAAAAACACAGAACAGATGAAACTCAATGCAATTATAGGCAAGTAGGATTTTAACTCATTTCTTAAGTGTTTTAGCGCCAATCCCATTTGTGTTTCTACGGTTTTTACAGAAATGTCAAGTTTATCGGCGATTTCCTTGTATTTTAAACCTTCTTCTCTGCTTAAATGAAAGATTTTCCTGCGCTTTTCAGGCATTTTTTCAATCGCTTCTTCTATGAGAATGGACAATTGTTTTGTTTCCAATTGATCAGTAGAGTCAGTTGAGGATTCAGACTGATGAAAAAGATGTTCTTTGTGTTTGCGCTGAACTTTTTGGTGTTTTTGGTGGTTGAAACAGGAGTTTTTTACGGCCTGAAAAAGATAGGATTTTATTGAAGTGGTCACATTTAGTTCATGGCGTTTGTCCCAAATTTTCACAAAGACTTCTTGCACCAAGTCTTCAGATTCAGCTATGTTGTTGAGGTAAGAATTGGCGAAATTGCAAAGCGCTTGATAATAGGCTTTAAAAAGCAGCTCATAAGCACGGATATCTCCTTGCTTAATTTGTTTAGCTAGCTTTTGATTATCAATCATTCTGCAAAAAAAGCCAAATTTTTTGGATGGGCTTATTGCGCTCCTTTGATATTTTTAGTTCGTTCGTTTTTGGAGAAATTAATTTTCAAAGAGTAAATGAAAAACAATCCGGCTAGAATAATGGTCGTCAAGTAGCCATCACTTCCTAAAAATAAACCCAAATCTTCATTGGTTTGAATTGTTGATTCAGTTAAGTTGTTGCCAAAATGAAAAGCTAGTGGAAGCCAAAAGTTCTTGTAGTAGAAGTAGAGAATGGTGAGCAGTGAACCGGCAAAAAACAAACTGGGACCGGATTTTAATAAATCAATGTCTGGGTTAAGCAAGTGAATGAAGGTGAAAAGTAGTCCAATTGTGAGTGAAAGTTTAATTGGAGAAATGTGTTTCAGGCAATGATTTAAAAACAAGCCCCTAAACCACAACTCTTCCCAGCTGACGATCAAAAATGTGATACCGAAAGTATATATGGAAAGTGATAGATTGAAAGAGATTTCAGAAAATTTGATCTGAGCAGTTAGTAAGGCAATTACAATTGGAATATTAGCGATGCATATTCCTGCAATAAGTCCCCAAAGTAAAAAATGAATTTTGCGCAGCGACCAAAATACTTTGAAGTCCTTGCTTAATTTGAAAGCGAATAAGTAGATTAAATTGAGAGAAATAAATGCTATGAACAAAAAAGTAGGTGTGTTTAGCCAAATTGGCAAGGGAATCTTCTTTGCAGCGATTAATAGGAGAATTCCAATCGTTAAGTTTCCCAGAATAAGGAGGTAGCTTTTATAGAGTTTTGACTTTTTCATATTTACAGTTTAAAATTATAACTTTTTAAACTGTTGAGTTTATGAGCGACTATAAAGTCTATGGAATGATTCTATAAATTTTAACAAAAGGAATAGAGGTACTGTAAATCTCTATATTTGAGCATTGTGCTTCTCGGAAGATTTGAGCTAAATATCCTTTTTCTTTATATGTTTTAAAATTTTTGTAATGGTTGGTAAATCGTTAGTCAAGCCACAGAAGGGCTTCTTGCTGTAAAGTGCTGGGTTGAGAGAATCCACAGAGCACTATTTTATCTGATATTTCTTTCATCTTCTTTATCAGATAAACTGAATCTGACCATGGTATAACATGAAAAAATAAGCTTGCTATGGAATAATCGTAACTTTCTGTTGTTTGATAATCAATACTTAATTCTTCGCATTTATAATTAATATTGCTTAAGTTCATCACGCTCTGTTTTTGAATAGCATAATCAATCATCTTTTTTGATTTATCTATTCCTAAACCATATTTTATTTTCGATGAAAGCTCAAAAAGCAAGTCTCCGTTTCCGCACCCAAATTCAATGACGCTAGAATTCGGTTCTATCAATTTTGCCATTTGATTTCTTAGGGGAAGAAGGTTACTTTCAGCTTTAAGTTTCATTTTGTAAAGGATGCTCTATACTGTGTCAAAGATTGAATTGAGGCTGTGTCAGAAAGTTTCTCAAAGCTATTCTATTTTCAAATATTTTTCCTTTATAAAGTTACAGTGATGTAAATTATGCCCGACCATAGAAAACCCAAGCGTTCTTGGTGTGAAGATCTGGTCGTTAGCAGATCCTTTAAAGTCAAGCATCTTTTCAGTCATATTTCTGAACAAACTAATGGTTGAATTGCGGACCGCTAAATAGTCTTCCTGCAAGTCAGCTAATTTTAGTTCCACCGAATTCATATGTTTTTGATAGTCAGTTTGCTCAAAACCGGTCAGTTTAGTTTTATCGAATCGCGAAAAGCGAAAAGCTCTGTATGAAAAAACCCTTTCACCATCAATTATATGTTGTATGACTTCCTTGGTGGACCACTTACCCGGTTCGTAAGAGTAGTTTTCCAATTCGGGAGTAATCAGTTTGAAGGTATTCATCGTTAACGCCTTACTTTTTTCTAGTTCAAGCAGTAAATCGTCCGTCTCAATTAAGTCAAAATAATAATGACAGTACTCTGGAGCGTTCTTGTATATTTCCTTGTTTTCCATAATTAATTATTGATTTAGGGTTGTACTCTTTAAATCTGGCGGGAGTTTTACTCCTTTATTGTCAGCATATACCTCAAGTGAGTTGTCAACTCTGATGGGATCACTTCTGAAATTTCAATATCGTATTTGTCTTTGTCTATACCGTCAAATAATCGGATTCCGCTACCCAAGAATACAGGTGCAATGTGTATAAAAAATTCGTCTACTAGTCCTGCATTCAGGAATTGTTGAATGGTATTAGCACCACCTTGAATTCTAATATCTTTTCCTTGAGCCGACTGTTTTGCTTTTTCTAGTGCACTTTCTATTCCATCATTGATGAAGTAGAAGGTGGTACTGTCGCCATGTTTCCAGGGCTCTCGTTTTTCATCTGTCAAAACATAAACATCTGCTTCGTACAAATCTTCAGTCCAACTGACTTCGCCTTCTTCAAACATGCGCTTTCCCATAATGTAAGAACCTGTTCGTGTAAATACATCGTCAATTAACTTACTGTCTGCACCGTACTCTTCACCACCTTCCATTTTGATGTGTTGCCAAAATGCTTTTTGCTTAAACATCCATTGGTGTAATTTCCCTGCAACACCTCCCATTGGGTTATCAGGGCTTCTGTTATCACCTGCGAAAAAGCCATCGAGTGATATTCCACTGTCAAAAATAACTTTGCTCATAATGCTTTAGTATGAATTTTTATATTATCACTAATTCCATTGTTTAATTATAAAACTCTCACCAACATTAAAGGGGAATAAATTTCCTTAAATAGAGTTCATTTTCATAACATTTGTTTAAAGTTTTATACAACTATTGAACACCCAAGCTATATACAAAACCTGTAATGGAACCCTGAACCATAAATAGGTTGGCCCATTTCCGTCATAAGAAGCACTTTGTATGTCCACGTGGTGTATGGCAGCATAAACATTTGCAGGTAGGATGAGCACAAAAAAGACAATCAGCATCCAAGCGGTTACGACCCTGAGCCCGGGAATTAAAATGCCTACAGCTGCTGCAATTTTTAAGTGCACAACATTTATTTTATTAGGAATAAAATCCGGAAGCATCATCGTCATGCCTTGGGCGAATTTAAAATGAGCAATTGCCGTAAAAAGTAACATTACAGACATTCCAATCCTTGCTGACAATGCAAAGTTGTAAGCCCCTTTTGTTAGCTTTAGAGAGAACAAGGCAATGAGAGATACAACTATTAGTACGATGAAAGGTTTCATAACTTTTTGATACAAAATTCCGGGCTGTTTGTGGTTTAAACAATGAACCCAGGTTAAGAAATTCGCTTCCTTATGCGGCTTAGAGCCTGAGGAGTAACGCCAATGTATGAGGCAACATACTTTAAAGGAATATGTTGAATCAACTCCGGACGTTCGGAAAATAGGTCCTGATAACGCTCTTCTGCTGTTTTGGTTAGCAGTGCCAATTCGCGTTTGGTTTTAATTAAGTACAAGTTTTCTGCACTTTTACGTCCCATTTCATTGCCGATCTTTGTGTTGGCATAAACTTTCTGTAAGTCTTCGTAGGTGATTTGCCATAGTCTAGCGTCTGTTAAAGCTTCAACTTGGTAGTGAGAGGGAGTTTGTGTTAAAAAAGAGTCATAGGCACTTACAAAGTCCCTGGGAAAAACAAAGCCAAGTGTAATGTCATTATCGACTTTTGGGACATACAATCTTAAAATACCTTTTTCCAGAAACGAAAGCTTTTTTTCTACTTGACCTACTTTAAGCAAACTGCTTTTTTTGGGATAGGAGGACAATTGAAACTTTGAACTGAAATACTTCCAATCCTCATTACTTTGTTCGGTAAAAGCGTTTAACTTCTTTCGGATGGCTTCCATTTTACTTTAAAGATTTGGTTTCAAATGCTATTTTAATGCCCACCTCATTGATCATTTAAACCCTTACCCTCAAAGATTTTGGGCTTACTCTTTTCAATTCGAACTTCACGGGTTTTGGATTGTTTTGCTTTTGAAAAATGGAGCAAATAACCTCTTTTACGACCCGGGGTCAAAGATTCAAAGGCCTTTTTTAAATCCGGATCATTGATAAATGCGTTTTGTAACTCTTCCGGCATATCGAATTCTGAGGTTTTTTTCATTTTCACTTCAAGCCCAGCTTTTTCAACTTCAATTGCTTCAAAAATATAAGCTTTGATTGTTGGTTCAAGCTCTATAATGTCTTTTTTAGCTGAAAAGCGGATTTGGCGGGCGGCTTGTACATTTTCAGTTTGTTGTATCAATATGTTATCTGTGTCCTTTAAGAGTGCCCCTTTGTGAAACAAGAGGGCACAATAGTTTTTGAAACCGTGGATGAGCACGATGTTTTTCCCATTTAAGGTGTAACAGGGATGCATCCATTTAAAGTCTTCTGAAAGTCCGCAATCAAGGCAAATTTTTCGAAGCAGTTTCATTTCTTCCTTCCAACTGTTCGCTTTTTCTAAAAAGCGATCTACTTTTTCAGAGGTCATGCTTAATATTTTTTATCGGTTTAACTAATTTTTATTCGGCAGCAATTTTTCGGCTTGCAGGCCTGAAGTACCATGATGCAACTGTCACTGCAAGCAGCACTAGAGAGGGAATCGCTTCTTCCAACTTATCGCTTGCAATGAAATGGGAGGTTGCAGCTCCCGACATCGCAAAGAAAAAGCCGGCATATGCCCATTCCTTTACCAATGGGAATCTAGGGATTAGAATGGCAATTACTCCCAGAATTTTCCATGCTCCAAGAATGGATAAGAGGTAAATGGGGTAGCCTAATTGACTGACAATTTCAACATATCCTCCAATTTGTAATAGTTGTTGCACTCCTCCGGCAAGCATTCCAAACGCCAGAAAAATCGTAACGATCCAATAGATAATTTTTCTTTTTTTCATGGTTTTATTGTTTAAAGTGAATCATTTAATTTGTTTAAATAGAATTTCTTCCAGTCTATTGTGAGCCATGTTAATTCCTTGAGCAAAAGGGAGTTTTAATACATTGTCTCTAACCTCTACTGATTTGTAGATCACATGCATGGTTAACTTACTTGTACTTTCCGACTGTTTTTCAAAACTTAGAAATTCGAGTTGAACCGGAAAGTTGCTACCTTCCATTTCAAAGGTTCTGGTGATTTTTTGATTGGGCTCAAATTCGTGGATTGTACCGTTAAAACCGTGTTTATTTCCCATGGGATCAGTCGTTTCAAACTGATAACATCCGTGTCGTTTTGATTCTAGTTTTAGCACTTTTGTTCCCATCCACTGTTCTACAATTTCAGCATCAATGTAGGCTTTGAAAAGTAATTCTACCGGGAGGTCAAATGCTCTGGTAATTGTGATTTCCTGTTTCCCGTTTTCAGCGGTAATTTTTGATTTCCTTTCCATTAAAATCTATTTTTTGGGTTCGTAAGACTTCATGATATCTTCCAATTTGTCGAAGCGATCGTCCCACATTTTTCGGAAGGGCTCCAAAAAATCAGCCACCACTTTCATTTTTTCAGCATTAAGATGGTAGTGAACAGCCCTTCCTTTTTGTTCTTGTTTTAGTAGGTCGCATTCGGTGAGAATTTGCAAATGCTTGGAAACTGTTGGCCTAGCAGTATTAAAGTTTGAGGCAATTGCTCCTGCTGTCATCGATTGTGTGGCAAGCAGCAGAAGTATGGCTCTTCGACTGGGGTCGGCAATGGCCTGGAAAACATCTCGTCTTAATTTCATTGTGAAGTTATTTGGCTACAAATATAAATGTAGTTATTTAGCTACACAAATTAATTTTCAAGAATTTTTATTCACAGATTAACAGGATCAATGGAAGATTGGTTGGTATGGCAACTTCTCCATTTTCAGATAACTTTGAAAAAAGACTATTTTCCTAAATCATTCAATGGGTAAGTTATGCAGTTTTAAAAATGAAAGTTTGTCCCAGTAGCCTCGTTGAAACACAATAAGATTGTTTTTAATCTTGAAAAAACCACAGCCGCGCAATCCATGTGGGTCTTTCCATTCTAAAATTACCCAGTCCCCGTCTTGAAAGATGTTTTCAGGAATACAAGTCATTTTTGCTTTAGAAAACTCACCTTCAAACATTTTTTGAATTGCAGTTTTACCACTAATTGGTTCGTTTGCTACTTGGTGATTGGTAGCATCCTCTGCATATAGCTCAATAATAGAGTCTACATCCGCTTCATTGAAAGCTGAAATCCATTGTTTTAATATTTCTTTTGGAGTCATTTTCCTTAATTTTAGTTCTTCAGATAACCATATTTATACTACCAATTTTCCCCGAAATCCTCTAGCACCGTAATAAGATTCAGCCCCATTGTGGTAAATAAACGTTCTACCAAAGCGGTGGTCGCCAAAAATGGCACCTCCTTTTTCTCGCACTTCTTTTGGGGTTTTTAACCAAGAAGAAGTTTTGGTATCAAAAGAGCCAAACTTTTGGAAGTAGATGTATTCTTCTTCAGTCAACAGTTCAATGCCCATTTCTTTGGCTAGAGATACAGCTGAGTTTTCCGGTTTGAATTTTTTTCTGGCTTCCAGAGCTTCATGATCATAACAAAGGCTTCTCCTCCCTTTTGGGCTTTCGGCCGAACAATCAATAAAAATACATCTGCTTGTAGAGTTTTCAAACTCCACCACATCCGGTTCTCCACCGCTCTTTTCCATTTCATTAAGCGACCATAGTTTATCAGGCTTGGCTTTTAGTTTGCTTTCAACCTCCTCCCATTTCGTTTTTGGGTGGCGGTTTTTGTTTTTCTCAAAGCGTTCTTGTAGTTTTTTTAGAAGCGTTTTTGAATGATCGGCTGATAGTTGCTTTTTCATATTCTTGGTTTGGGTGAAATACAATACCAAAGGTCTAAAAATTTTAGAATGATTACAACAGCTTGAACAGACACAAAAAAAGAAAAGCCCGCTTCTTTTCAGAAGCAGGCTTTGGGCTTGTGGAGAATATCGGACCCCGATAACAATCGGGGGAACCGATGACCTCTTTCTTAGTGGAGAATATCGGAGTCGAACCGATGACCTCTACGCTGCCAGCGTAGCGCTCTAGCCAGCTGAGCTAATCCCCCAAATGGTTTGGCAAATGTATTAAATTTTCTCCTTTACAACTATACCAAAGAACAAAAGCATTAATAAAATAAAAGTGTTCAATTTTTATATTGAGAACTAAAAAATTGAGACCATTTTTTGCGAAGCAAAAAAATTCAACTTCAAACTTTAAGTACTTTAGGCACTTCAAACTTCTAAAAATAAAGAATGGAAGAGGAAGTTAAAGTAGCATTGGAGCAGGCATTTGCCGCTATGGGAGACGATAAACCGAATATTGAAAAAACAACAAAAGTTTACGGCGGCTCAATCAACCGTTCTTTTAAAGTGCAAAGCGGCAAACAAAACTATTTTGTAAAGCTAAACTCAAGGACATTATACCCAAAGATGTTTGAACTGGAAGCCGAAGGATTGGAGCTGCTAAGCTCAGCAAAAGCAATAAAGATTCCGCGCTTTTTAACCCTAGGAGCTGCAGGAGACACGGCTTATTTGGTTTTAGAGTTTATTGAAAGTAGTTCGGAAAGCGCAAATTTTTGGGAAGATTTTGGTCGACAATTAGCCGGCTTGCATCAACAAAGTGCCGAAAATTTTGGGTTAGGTACGGACAACTATGTGGGCTCATTAAAGCAGGACAATTCCTACAAATACAATTGGGCAGACTTTTTCATTGAAAACCGTTTGCAAGCTCAGCTGAAAATGGCTGTGGATCAACATTTAGTTAAGTCAGATTTACTAAATAAATTTGATCGCCTTTTTGAAAAAATTGCCGACTATTTTCCCGAGGAAAAGCCTTCACTTTTGCATGGAGATTTGTGGTCAGGTAACTTTATGGTGGGAGAAAAGGGAGAGCCTGTGATCATGGATCCGGCGGTCTATTACGGTCACCGGGAAATGGATATAGCCATGACTCACCTCTTTGGCGGCTTTCATCGTCGTTTTTACCAAGCTTACAACGAAGTTTTTCCTTTATCCACTGGTTGGGAAAAGCGCATTGAGCTCTGTAACCTCTATCCGCTTTTGGTACATGTGAATTTGTTTGGTGGAAGTTATCTTAGCCGAGTTAAAAACAGTTTGGATCGATTGATATAGGTTAATTTTATATTTAGATAAAAGGAGAAGAGAATAAATTAAGGTTATTTTTCCCACTTCTTTCTAGAATTATTAGAGAATTTTAGTCCATGAAAATATTAGTAATTGAAGACCAGCAACAATTGCTTGACAGTATTAAAAAGTCATTAGAAAAAGAGGACTATTTAGTTGAGACTGTTACTGATTATTACGATGCCCTTGAAAGAGTTTTTATCTATAACTATGACTGTATTTTATTAGACATTATGTTACCTAATGGTAGTGGAATAAAGCTTTTAAAAGAGCTAAAGAAAGAGGGTAAGAGTGGAAACGTAATAATTATTTCTGCAAAAGATTCGTTGGAAGACAAACTTAAAGGACTTGAACTTGGAGCAGATGATTATCTTACAAAACCCTTTCACTTAGCAGAACTTAACGCAAGGGTAAAAGCTGTTTTACGAAGACAAATATTAAATGGTAAAGACACTATTGAAATTGCCAATATCGTCTTAGATATAAAAGAACGTACATTCACTGTAAATAATCAAAATATTCAGCTCAATAGAAAAGAGTTTGATATTATTAATTATTTCTTAATTAACAAAAACCGTTTAGTTACCAAATCGGCACTAGCCGAACATGTTTGGGGAGATAACTCTGATAATGCCGATAATTTTGATTTTGTTTATTCTCAGATTAAAAACTTGAGAAAAAAATTGCAATTGGCTGATGCTGAAATAGAAATTGAATCCATTTATGGAATTGGCTACAAATTGGTTGAAAAATGAAATTGCTAAACCAATCCATAAAATATTTATCGGTTTCAATTCTAGCAATTGTTACAGTTTGGGCGGTAGTATTTTACTTCAACATGCTCAATGAAATAAAAAGTAGCATTGACGAAGGACTTGAAAATTATAAGAGAATAATCATTCAGAATGCCGAACAGGATTCAACCATTCTAACCAAAAATTACTTTGATGAAAGTTTTTTCGTAATTCGAAAAATTAACAAACAGCAGGCTCTTACAATAAAAGACAAATATCTTGACACCCTTCTGAATATGCAAGATGCTGATGATGAGACACCAGAAGCTGAGCCAGTTAGAATGCTTGTTACTGCTTTTGAACTGAACAATCAATACTATGAGTTGAAAGTTGCTAATTCAATGGTAGAAGAAGACGATTTAATGAAAGAACTTCTCTACGATATTATTTGGTTATATCTCAGTTTGATAATTAGTATAGTTTTCATCAACAATCTTGTGCTAAAAAAACTTTGGAAACCTTTTTATGACCTTTTAAATCAATTAAAAAAATATAGCTTGGGAAAAAGTCCAACGCTACCCAAAATAAAAACCAAAACAAAAGAATTTACCGATTTACAAAATGCTGTAAATACTTTATTACTGCATACTATCGAAACCTACGAACAGCAAAAACAATTTACAGGAAATGCTTCGCACGAATTACAAACACCTTTAGCAATTGTTACCAGCAAATTAGAGCTACTGTTTGAGGATGGAAACCTTCAGGACAAACAAGCCGAAAATATTGCAGAGGTAATGAGCATTATTGAACACTTAGTTCGCTTAAATAAATCATTGTTGCTTTTGTCCAAAATAGAAAACAAACAATTTTTGGACAATCAAAGTGTTTTACTTAACAAGGTTGTTCAAAAAAACATTGGCGATTTAGAAGAAATAGCAAACTTCAAAAAATGTGAATCTTTCTTTAATTGAATCTACAGAGTTGTTTGTTCAGATGGACAGTTCTCTTGCCAGTGTGATTATTTCAAACCTATTAAAAAATGCCATTTTTCATAATCTTTCAAACGGAAAGGTTTCCGTGGAAATTTTCGAAAATATCATTAAAATAAGCAACACAAGCAAAGCTCAAAAACTTGATGAGAACCTTATTTTCAATCGTTTTTATAAACCTAACAATAGCTCTAAAGGAACAGGATTGGGTTTAGCCATTGTAAAAGCTATTTCAGATTTATATGGGTTCAAGGTTTCCTATTCGCATAATAATGCATTACATTGTTTTCAAGTGGAATTTCCAGCAACATAAACTCCTTTCCCAAATCTTTCCAAATTCGGGTCTTTCCTTTGTCTTGTAATTAATTATTAATTTAAAAAAATTCATAAGATGAAAAAGCAGATTTTAATTTTAGGTGTAACAATAGCCATCGCTTCAATTGTACGTGCACAAGACATTCCACAAAGCCAGGTGCCTTCCGTTATTGTAAACGAGTTCAACAAACAATTCCCCAAAGCAACAAATGTGGAATGGGAAATGGATGGTAATTTTTATAATGTTGACTTTGAGGTTGGTTGGGACACAGACCATGCAGTATGGTACAATTCCGAAGGAAAGATAGTAAAGCACAAAGAAGACATTTCTAAAAGTGAATTACCTAAAGCGGTAAACGATAGAATAAGAGCAGATTTTAGCAGCCATTCAATAAACGATTTAGAACGCATATCAGATAATGGACAAATAATTTACAAGATGGAGCTTAATGCTTTAACAAAACCCGATTGGGAGATAGTAATAGACTCAGAAGGTAAGATATTGAGTAAAATAGCTGATTAATGCGTTTATTTCTTACAGGTATTCTTGTGCTAGCTGTCAACTATTCACTATTAGCTCAAGAAAAAAATAACATTCAAGAATGGTATAAAAAAATGCACATTGGCGGATACATACAAGTTCGCTATAACGGTTTGTTTGAAACAAACCCCAATTTAAACTGTGAGCAGTGTGATGAGAATTGGGGCGAAGATGGAGGTGGGCTTTCTTTTAGACGTGTCCGGTTTAAAATTAAAGGGCAAATTTCCCCTCGTGTATTTTTTTATTTTCAACCCGACTTTGCCAAGTCTATTGGCGAGGCTCACCATGTAGGTCGTTTGAAAGATGCCTATATAGATTTCGGACTTGATAAAAAGAATGAATTTCGCCTCCGAATCGGGCAAAGCAAAGTACCTTTTGGCTTTGAAAATATGCAATCGAGCAGTAACAGATTGCCACTAGATAGAAATGATGCGCTCAATAGTGCTGTAAAAGACGAACGAGACCTTGGAGTTTTCTTCTATTGGGCTACTGAAGAAAAAAGAGCACTTATAAAGAAGCTTAGAAAAGCAGGATTAAGTGGTGGTGATTTTGGACTATTTGCTTTAGGATTCTACAATGGCCAAACAGCTAACCATTATGATGAAAACAATGAATTTCATGTAGTAACACGTTTCTCTTTCCCAATTGAAATAGGAAGTCAAGTAATAGAGTCGGGGATTCAGGCTTATTCGGGAAGATATGTGATAACAGAACATAGCCCAAACATTGAAGTAAATACAAAGGGCTATATAGATCAAAGAACAGCATTGTCCTTCGTTTTATATCCCAAACCTTTCGGTATTCAAGCAGAGTATAACTTTGGTAGAGGACCAGAGTTTGACAAAACGTCCAACACTATTCAGGTTACGCCGCTTCAAGGGGGGTAGGCTACATTTTCTTATTTTATAGAAAAATGGGATCAAAAATTTTACCCTTTTGTTCGCTTGCAGTATTATGATGGAGGGAAAAAGCACGAATTAGATGCTCGCAGCTATACCGTAAAAGATACCGAAATTGGAATAGAATGGCATCCATTACCTCACTTTGAATTCTTAGTTGAATACACCTTTTCAGACCGCAGATATGAAGATTTTGAAAACCCGATAAACCATCAAAAAGGAAGACTAATGCGAGTTCAGGTGCAATTGAAATTTTAAAACCATTAACTGAATTTCCAATTGAATAATAGAGAATTCTTCAAGGCGTAAATATGCTATCTTGTATGAAGTTTATAAGATTTTATTTGTAAATGCTTCTCTTAAGATTATAATCGCTTACATTTGGGAATCCTAAAGCTTGAGCTTTGAAGAGACAGTTGTTCGGCATATTCCTTTTATTCTGCTTGCTAGTTCCTCTAACAGCTACTTATATTTTTCATAGATGCCAAAGAAGGGCTATACGTAGGGAAGTGAAACACGCTCTTATGGCAAAAACAGATAAATCTGATTTGGTACTCTTATCATTTACGAAAGAGGAAGCGAGTGAAGAACTTAATTGGAAACACAGTAAAGAGTTTGAGTATAAAGGCTCCATGTATGATATTGTAGAGCAAGAAACCAAAGGGGATACTACTTACTATTGGTGTTGGTGGGATAATGAAGAAACACAACTTAATCAAAGGCTGGATAAGCTGTTGGCTATGATTATGGGGCATGATAAAAAAGACAAACAAAGTAATAACCGACTTTCCAAGTTTTTCAAATCTCTTTTTTGGAAAGAAAACTCGATTACTTTTAGCAACGAAATTGCTCTGATTACACACCAAAGTCCTTACCTATTTAATTTTAGAGAAATTTTTTACTCTCCGCCAACTCCGCCGCCCCAAACTTAGTTTCATTTACTTAATCATGCCCAAAATGGGCTGACTTTGCATTTAGCTTTTAAAGTTAAGCACTCTTTCTATGCGCTATTTTTACTTATTGGAACAACCATTTTCAATATAAAATTAAGACGCTAATTGTCCATAAGAGTCAATACTTTAGATTGCTGTATTAATGCAAAAAATACCCTAAAAGCAAATATTTATTGCTTTCTGGGCGAATCAAATATTTAATTAAATAAAATGTAAAAAATGAAACGATTTACAATTACATTAACAGGATTATTGTGTTGTCTTCTCACCTTCGCACAACAACAATTTTCAGGAAAGGTATACGATGCCTACACCAATACCCCAATCGAAGATGCTCATATTTTTAACCAAAATGGAATAGTAACCACTACAAATAAAAATGGTGAATTTACGTTGCCTTGTAAAGGAGAAGTTGAAATTACCATTTCCCACATTAGCTATGAGAAATGGGAAGGTCAAGTAGATAGTTGCCAAAATGACTTTTCAGTCGGATTGATTCCTTCTATTGCTAACTTGAATGCGGTAGAGGTAAGTTTTTCGACTGAGTCTGAGTTAATCGATCAATCGCAATCCATTGCAATCTTGACTCGTAAAGATTTGTTGCAAAATCACGGCTTATTTCTAGAACAAACCTTAAATCTAGAGCCGGGTATTCGAATGGAGAAGCGTACCATGTCCGGTGGTCAGCGGATTACCATAAGAGGCTATGGAAATGGAACCAATTTTAATGGTACCGGCTACAAAGCTTACATCAACGGCATTCCGATTACAGATGCCAGTGGGAATACGATTCTGGATGACATAGATTTTTCCACTTTAGGGAAAGTGGAAGTAATCAAAGGGCCTGCCTCTAGTTTATATGGAACCGGAATTGCCGGAGTAGTAAATATGTATACCTTAAAGCCAACACCCCAAGAAACCAGTGTTTCACAAGAAGTTTTGGCTGGGAGTTATGGTTTGCTTCGAACCAATACGCGATTAGAATCTGCTACAGATAAGTCTTCCATACTAATAAACTATGGTCACCAAAACTATGATAGCTACCGAGTTCATAGTGCTTCGAAGAAAGATTATGTTTCTTTTGTAGGGGATTTTAGACCGAATAAGAAGCAGCATTTTTCTTCCTATTTCTCTTATAACAATTCGTACGAGCAATTGGCCGGTCAAGTCGATAGCGCTCAGTTTGTGAACAGAGAAAATGTAGCTGAAGCTCCTTACCTCAAAAACGATGGACATGTAGCTATTGAAAGTTTTAGAGCCGGGGTTTCCCATCGTTACAACTTTTCAAAAAAAGTGAGCAATATGACAAGTTTGTTCACCTCAGGAGTTCGGCATAACCAAACTTATGCAGTAGGTCAAAATGATAATCTTTCTCAGAACTTTGGAGGAAGAACCGAGTTCAGGTTTTCCTTTGAAGGAAAAAAAGTACAACTTAAAGGAGTGCTTGGAAGTGAATTCCAAAAAACAACCGGATTGTACAAAACCTACTCCATGTTTGGTGGTATTGTCGGTGGCTTAAACAGTGATAATGACATTGCCAGCATGCAATACAGTATTTTCACACAATGGGATCTGTTTTTGCCCAAAAACTATAAGATCACGCTGGGAGCAAGCAGTAACTTTATCGAGTATGACATTAACGATATGCTCGCTAATTCGTCCAATCCCAATCACCTCGATGCCAGTGGCTACAAAACCTTTGATCCGGTGATTACACCCAGGATTTCTTTTCAAAAAATCATTAATGAAAAAATCTCAGCTTATGTGAGTGCCAGTCAAGGATATTCACCCCCAACCACCTCAAATGTGGTGATTCCATACACCGGAGAAGTGAATACTGGTCTGAATCCTGAAACAGCTACCCAATATGAAATTGGGACCAAAGGAAACTTGCTTGACAGAAAACTGTCCTACCAATTGGCCTTTTTCCGTTTAAATGTTCAGGATAAGCTGACAAGTCGAGCGGTTACAGATAAAAGCGGTTCGGTGCTTTATACTTATACCGTAAACTCAGGAGATCAGATCAATGATGGAGTAGAGTTGTCTTTATCCTACACCGCGATAGATAACAAAAAAAGCGTGATCTCTACTTTACGTCCATTTGTTACGCTAACCTATAGCGATTTCAATTACGATGACTTTAAAAGTGATGCCAACAATAATGAACAGACCAAAGATTACAGCGGCAATACCGTAATTGGGGTACCGCCTTTGTTATTCAATGTAGGATTGAACGTAGTCAGTAAGTATGGCTTCTACTTCGATGGTTCTTTTCAATATGTGGATGATATGTACATCACTTTTGACAATAATCATGAAGCACCTGCTTACTCTTTGTTGAATGCAAAACTGGGTTATCAAAAAACCATCAGTAAACATTGGAACATTGACTTGTATGCAGGAGGCAACAATCTAACCAACAGCCTTTATTACAATATGGTATTTATTAACTGGGAACGTGGAGCTCAGCCGTCTATTTACTCACCAGGAGCTTTTAACCCTACCTTTTACGGCGGAGCAAAGCTGAAGTATACTTTTTAAACTAAAGAGCCTCGGGATTCTTCCTGAGGCTTTAACCAAAACTTAAATATCATGAAGAATAAAGTTTTAATAATTGGCTTTTTAGCACTTATACTCGGTTGCAATCGATTCGGAAACAAGGATCAAAAAACACATTTAAAAGAGCGAATAATAAGTGCTTCTAAACAATACACAGAAATCATTTATGCCTTGGGAGCAGACTCCTGTTTGGTGGCGGTCGATCTTTCAAGCACTTATCCACCGGAAGTTAAGGAACTGCCTACCATTGGTTACCACATGAAACTGAGTTTTGAGGGCATGATGTCAGTAAAACCAACGCTTTTGTTACATAAGGGGGGGCATTATAGTATTGGTCCGGAACACGTATTAGATCAATTGGAAAAGCTTAAAGTTCCCATGAAAACCTTTGAGAATAAAGCTACAGACATTCCTTCTACCAAGAAGTTAATGCAGGAAATGGGCAGTTTTTTCGACAAGCCAAAACAAGCGGATTCACTTTGCAAAAAGTTAGAGGGTGACCTACAGAAAGCCTTGAAAAATCATCAAGCTTATGTCGATACTCCCAAGGTAGTGGTGATGCATTTTGGTAGAGCTATGAATGTTTATTTAGCGATTGGTCGAGAAAGTGTCGCCGGACAGATGATCGATTGGGCCGGTGGTGAAATTCCGATCGAAAAGAAGGGCATGGAAAGAATCACCTCTGCCGAGGTTATTGCCAAAGCCAATCCAGATGTAATTTTGCTTACTAGCTTCGGATATGACCGATTAGGTTCAGAAGAAAAGATTTTGGACTTGCCGGGAGTAGCCTTAACCAATGCTGCTAAAAACGGAAGAATTTATCGAGTAGAAGCACATGATTTGATCTATTACGGACCAAGGACAGGAGAAAATGTGTTGAAGCTTCAAGCACTTATTCACAGAAAAAGTCAAATCAATGAAAACTAAAACTCTTTATTTGATTCTAGCGCTAATTGCATTTTTGGTCGGAATTGGATCTGCACTATTTGGTGCTGTTTCTATTAGTTTAGAAGAGATGGCCGCTGCTATACAAAAGTGGATTAGCCAAACGGATGACTTAAGTTTAAATGAGCAAATTTTTCTCGACATTAGACTGCCTCGTGCAGTTTTAGGTTTAATTGTTGGCGGAAGTTTAGCGGTTGGCGGTGTATTGATGCAAGGTTTATTTCTCAATCCAATTGTAGAACCGGGCTTGGTGGGAACATCCAGTGGTGCCGCTTTCGGAGCAGCTTTGTATTTTACCCTAGGAACTTCCATCGACTTTCATACCGGAGAATTCACTTTACCCATAGCGGCTAGCATTGGGGGAGCCATTGCCACCTTTTTAGTCTACTTCTTAGCTGAGTCACCAACTAGGAAAACCTCCATTGTTACTCTACTTTTAGTGGGAATTGCTATCAATGCACTATTTTTTAGTGGGGTTGGCTTTCTTTCCTACATTGCCCGTGATCCGCAAGCGCGATCCATTACCTTTTGGAACCTTGGCACTTTATCAGGAGCCAATTGGATATCAGTTGCAATTTGTAGCCTAGTCAGTTTAAGCTGCATTGTTTTAGGACTAAGAAATGCCAAACAACTTAATACCTTAATGTTAGGAGAGAGTGAAGCAGGAAACTTAGGCATCAAGGTAAAAACGTTAAAAATTAGAATGTTGACCATTAACGTAATTCTTATTTCAGTATGTACAGCCTTTACTGGAGTCATCGCTTTTGTAGGTTTAATTGTGCCTCATTTTCTGCGCATAATTAGCGGCTCTGACAGCCGCCAACTGATCATTGGTAGTTTTATGATGGGCGCCATTTTATTGGGCTTAGCGGATATTTTAGCTCGACTGTTGCTTGCTCCGGCTGAGCTTCCCATTGGCATTGTAACTACTATGGTAGGCGTTCCGGTATTCATCTACTTACTTCGTAAACACAACAATTATTTTTAAGATGATAAAAGCAGAAAACATTAGCTATAGCATAAATAACATGCTATTGCTCGACCAAATATCCCTTGCATTTCAACCCAATGAAATTAGCATGATTCTTGGTCCGAATGGAGCTGGTAAGTCTACTTTGATTAAGATTTTAAGCAAACAAATCAAACCCAATAAAGGAAGAGTCATAACCAATGGAAATGTATTGCAAAATATTTCTCAAAGTGAATTAGCCAAAACGCAAGCGGTACTTTCACAAAACATTCACATGGTTTTTCCCATGAAAGTAGAAGAAGTGGTAATGATGGGACGTTACCCACATTTTAGTAGTAAAGCCGAAAGTAATGATAAAGAAATTGTACTTGAAGCGATGAAGCTTTTTCAAGTAGACGAAATGGCTCAGCGAAACTATTTGACCTTAAGTGGAGGAGAAAAGCAAAGAGTCCACTTTGCAAGAGTGGCCGCACAAGTTTGGCCGGATGGTAAGCAACAGCTCAAAATCTTATTGTTAGATGAACCCTTAACTTTCTTAGATATAAATTACCAATTAGACTTTATGAAAAAGCTTAAAGTTATGATGAATAATCAACCCATGACTGTTATTGGTGTGGTGCATGATTTGAACCTTGCTTATAAATATTCGGATCAAGTGATTTTCTTAAAATCAGGAAAAGTCTTTTCACAAGGGAGAAAGGAAGATGTTTTTACAACTTCATCACTTAAGGAAGTGTTTAATCTTAATGCTAAATTTATTTTGAATGAAGGAGTTCGTCATTTGTTGTTTTAATAAAAAAAGAGCAAGCTGTAGGATGGATAGGGCACCCTTAACAGAAAACATCAACTGTAGTTTGGACTAATTTCACAGCTTGCTCTAACTTTTCACGCTTTACTAACTTAAACCATTACCATCCACCCCCAAGCGCTTGATACATATTAACCTCAGCATTAAGCTGGTTCTTTTTAGTTTCTATCAGTTCATTTTTTGCTTCTAATGCGTCCCTTTGAGTCATAAGCACCTCCATATAATCTGCTCGAGCAGATTTGAACAAATCGGATGAAATAACAATCGATTCGGTCAATTTTTCTACTTGCTTTGCTTGCAAGGAATAGCTATTCTGCAGGTTTTCAATATTTGACCACTGATTATATACTTCAACAAAAGCGTTGAGCAATGTCTGCTCATAATTATAAATGGCCTGAATTTGCTTTGCATTTGCTGATCGATAAGCTGACTTAATTGCAGCTCGGTTTATTAAAGGAGATACTAAGTCTCCGGCTAATGAATAAATCATCGATTCCGGTGTTTGCAATATGTGTTCTGCATTAAATGCATTGAGTCCAAATGTGGCATTAATTCCCAATGAAGGATAAAAGTTTGCTCGCGCTACTTTAACATCTATTTTGGCAGCCTTTAGCTCCAAAGCTGCTTTTCTTACATCGGGTCGATTTTCCAGCAACTGAGCTGGTATACCGGTTGTTAATTCATGTGAACCAATGCTGTCAATGGGCTTACTGAACCGTTCAATTGGCTTTGGATACCTTCCCAACAAATAATTGATACGATTTTCTGTTTCCGTTATTTGCTGATGAATCAAAAACTGCTTGCTTTTATTCTTAAAAAGTTCAGCTTCAAACTTTTTTACAGCCAACTCATTGACTTGTGCTGACTGCTTTTGGAGCTTTACCATACTCAATGCCTTCTGTTGAATTTGGATATTTTGCTGAATATTTTTCAATTGATTATCCAAGGCTACTAACTCATAATAGGAATTGGCGACCTCAGCTACCAACTTTGTTTTCATAAAGTTTTTTCCTTCAATAGAAGCCAGGTAATTCAAAACAGCTGATTTTTTTGCATTGCGTAGTTTTTTCCAAATATCAATTTCCCAAGAAGCATTGGCGGTTAAAAAAAGATCAGAAAATGGCTCTGGAAACTCCTCTCCAGAGTCAATCTCATGGCTCTTTTCTAAAACTCCATAGCGAGTATACTTCCCTACTTTGTCCAACTCTCCACCTGCCCCTATATTTAAAAAAGGCAAATACTCACCTTTTCGAGCTTTTATTTCATTGTTCGATACTGCAATTTCTTGAGCCAAAATATTTAACTCTTGGTTATTTAATAAAGCAGTATCTATAAGTGCAATTAAATAGGGGTCATTGAAATAATTTTCCCAATCAACATTTGCTGTATTAAGCGTATCCTGAATATTTTCAGCATACTTCTCTGGAAGATTATTTCTTCTTATATCAGCAGCTCCTTCTGGAGTTTTACACCCCCATATTTCAATAAAAGCGAGACCTACTGCTAAGATTATTTTTCTATGATTTTTTTTCATCATTACTTCCTTTTACAATTTTGTTCAATAACTTCTTAATTCTTTTGGTCATAGATTCATCAGATTGACTAGAAACATAAGATTCACTCAATGAGCGTTCATCTTCATCTTTAATCAGTTTACGTCCTTCTGCAATCTTGCCAAAAATGTAATACAAGCCTGGAACTACAATTACTCCGAATATGGTTCCGAAAAGCATTCCTCCCATAGCTGAAGCTCCGATAGTACGATTACCAATGGCTCCTGCTCCAGTTGCAAGAATTAATGGAATTAATCCCGCTATAAAAGCAAAAGAGGTCATTAATATGGGCCTAAAACGCACTTTTGCTCCTTCAATAGCTGCTTGATAAACCGACATTCCATTTTGATGCTTTTGAACAGCAAACTCTACAATCAAAACCGCATTTTTTCCCAATAAACCAACCAGCATGATTAAGCCCACTTGGGCATATATATCATTAGCAAGTCCCATTAGTTTTAGCAGCATAAAGGAGCCGAAAATTCCTACCGGTAGGGATAAAATAACTGCTAGTGGCAAGATGAAACTTTCGTATTGTGCTACAAGCACCAAGTAAACAAATACCAATACGACAATGAAAATATATAAGGCTTCATTTCCTCGTCTCGACTCATCATAGCTCAAGCCTTCCCAAGCTATATCATAACCTCGAGGTAATTTTTCATTAGCAACCTCTCGAATAGCTTCAATTGCATCAGCTGAAGTATATCCTTCCGCTGGAAGCCCCCGAATGGAAGCAGAATTATACATATTGTATCTGGTGATTTCATTTGGTCCTTGCTTTTTGATCAACTTCATAAAGGATGAATAAGGAACCATCTCCCCCTCTTCATTCTTGACGTACATTTTCATGATGTCTGACGGAAGCCTTCTAAACTCAGGAGCCGATTGTACATAAACTTTAAAAAATCGCCCAAAACGAATAAATCCTTGCTCATAAGTACTTCCAATTAAAATGTTGAGGTTTTCCATGGCTTTCCCAATAGAAACGCCTTTTTGCATGGCCACTTTATTGTCTATTTCTAGTTCATATTGTGGGTAATTCGCTGCAAAGAAGGTAAACAAGCCCTTTAACTCTTTACGTTCACGAAGAGCATCCATAAAGTCGTTATTTATCTTGTCAAACTCCTGATAATCGGTTGAGGTAGTTTTATCCAATAAACGAAGTGAGAAACCACCTGATGAGCCAAATCCCGGCACAGCAGGAGGTTCAAAAAACTCGATTATTGCTCCAAGGTTTTTGGATTTTTCTTCCAACTCCTCCATCACTTCGTGCACGCTCATGTCCCGATCCGACCAATTCTTGAGATTTATCAAACACGTTCCCGCATTAGAACCTCTACCTTCAGTCATAATCTCATAGCCGGCAAGTGAAGACACTGACTCAACAGCGTCTATCTCTTCACAGATTTCTTGAAGCTCTTTAGACACCTGATTGGTTCGTTCCAAGGTTGAACCAGGAGGTGTTTGAACAATGGCATAGATAGTTCCTTGGTCTTCACCGGGTATAAAGCCAGAAGGCAAGATTTGATTTTCAAAAAGAATTCCAAGAGCAAAGACGATTAATATTCCAAAAGTGACTAGCCTTCTGTTTACAATCTTATTCAGCAAACCTACATAACGCCCGGTAAGTCTTTCAAATCCTCGGTTAAACCAGTCTAAAAATCGATTGATCGGCGATCTTTTGCGCTCTTTACCATGATTGTTTTTAAGCAGTATAGCACATAATACTGGAGTTAAAGTAAGGGCTACAACCGCTGACAAAACGATGGCACTGGCCATAGTAATTGAGAACTGTCTGTAGAAGGTTCCTACCGGCCCACTCATAAACGAAATCGGTAAGAACACAGATACCATAACCAATGTAATTGCGATGATTGCTCCACTAATTTCTTTCATTACCTGCTTTACTGCCTGATAAGGTTGTATGTTCTGTTTGTGCATTTTTTCATGCACTGCCTCAACTACTACGATAGCATCATCGACGACAATTCCAATAGCCAACACAAATGCAAATAAAGTAATGAGGTTAACTGATAACCCAAATAGCTGCATGACGAAGAAAGCCCCGATTAAAGAGACGGGAACGGCCAATATGGGAATTAAGGTTGAACGCCAATCCCCCAAAAAGAGAAAAACTACCAATGCTACCAAAATAAAGGCATCACGCAAGGTGTGAATTACCTGTTCCATGGATGCATCCAAAAATTGGGATACGTCATAACTCACTTTATAATCCATGCCAGCTGGAAACTCTACTTTCATTTCTTCAAGCGTTGCCTTTACTTCTTCGATAACTTCACTAGCATTACTACCAAAAGACTGCTTTAGCACAATGGCAGCCGAAGGATAACCATCTAAGTTTGAATAAATGTCAAAAAACTCACTACCCAACTCTACTTTAGCTATGTCTCTCAAGTGGATGCTTTCACCTTCGGAATTTGCTCGAATAATGATATTATTATATTCCTCAGGCTTGTTATATCTTCCCTTATAGGTTAACACATACTCAAGAGACTGTGATGAAATTCCTGAACTTCTACCAAGACGTCCAGGCCTACCCACAATACTTTGATCTTCCAATGCTTCCATCACTTCTTCAGCAGAAATGTTATAAGCTCGCATTCGATCAGGATTTAACCATATGCGCATGGCGTATTTGCGGCTTCCTAATATAGTAGATCGAGCAATTCCTTTGATTCGGTTTAGCTCGGGGATCATTTTAACATTGGCGTAGTTGTATAAAAACTTTTGATCTACATTTTTATCTTTACTGTATAAGTTAACATACATCAACATACTCGGTTGTATGGGAGTTATTATCACCCCCTCTCTTTGCACCAAAGGAGGCAAGAGTGGCATAACTTGATCCACCCTTGTCTTGACTCGAATAACCGCCTGATTGGGGTCGGTGCCGGGTTCAAAAATGACGCGAAGTGTCGCTTCCCCTGCACTCGTCGCATCTGTTGCTATATAACGCATGTCTTGAACTCCATTAATTGAATTCTCGATGGTGGTTAGTGTGGATTTCACCAAAACATCAGCACTTGCTCCGGGGTAAGCAATAAATATATTTACAGTTGTGGGTGCAATCTGAGGAAACTGTGATTTTGGTAGCTGTTGAAGCGCCAGCAAGCCTGTAAAAACGATAATGATCGAAATTACAATGGCCAAAGCCGGACGATATATGATTCTACTAAACATAATCTAATTTTTAAATGTGTCCGATATTATTCGGCGTATAAATCCAGTTGATTGATAACCGATTTAGGGTCTAAATGCTTATATTTGACAATGTCATTATTTCTTACTTTTCGTAGGCCTTCCAGCAGAATTTGATCTTCCGTTGTTAAGCCTTCTTTAATGACAAATAAATGTGGCATTTCAGCTTCGATAAAGACCTGTCTTGATTCTACTTTTCCATCTTCACTAACAACAAACACATATATTTTGTCAAGTATTTCGAAGGTGGCTTTTTGTGGAATGAGTAAAGCATTATTTAATTTGGTTTTCCAAAGAATATTCCCGGTTTCTCCATGTCGAAGCAAATTATTTGGATTGGGAAAAGTCGCTCGAAAAGCAATGTTTCCCGTTTCAGGATTAAAGTCCGCTTCAATGGTTTCAAACTGTCCGCCTTGATCAAAGACCTTGTAGTTTGCCATTAATAAATTGACATCTATTATAGTATCCTTTTTTGTGTGTTCCCTAAAGTCAAGGTACTCCGCTTCCGGCACATTAAAGTAGGCCCACATTTTGCTGTTGTCAGAGAGCTCAGTCAATAGTTCGCCCTCTTCAATTAAACTTCCTTTACGAACGTGAAAACGGTCAATAATCCCACTAAATGGGGCTCGAATTTGTGTAAACTCTTGGTGAGCCTGAGCTAGCGATAATTCTGCTTTGGCCTTATTTAATTTAGCTTCAGCCATGGCTAGTTCATTTAAAGAAACTACTTCACTATCTGCTAAGGCCTTAGTGTTTAAGTATTCAATTTGGGCTAAAGAGACCTCAGCTTTTGCACGAGCAACCTCTGCATCATAAATTTTTGGCATAATTTGAAAAAGTAGTTGTCCCTCTTTAACATATTGCCCTTCATTGACATAAATGTTTTGCAAATACCCACGTTCTTGTGAGCGTATTTCAATGTGTTGAATGGAATGAATTTGACAAACGTATTCACTAGTAATACTCGTGTCCATTCGTATAGGACTGGTTAATTGAAAAGTTTGTTCTTCGTGTTTTTCGTGCTCATCATGTTTGCAACTGGAAATAAATAATACAGTAGCACAGATGAGAATAGATAAGGCTCTCATTTTGAAATTCTTGATTTGTAAAAATTGTACTTGATAATTAGCGAAACATGTATATATGCTATGAAAGCGATATATCAGCTTGCTCAACAATATAGCTCTCAAATAAGGTGTTGAGAGTTACATTAATAGTATTACTAAATCAGGAAAGGAAACTTTTCCAAGAGCAGTAAAGGATAAAAAGCGCTAATTGCTCCCGATTAGCTAGAGATAATTGAAATTGATTAAGTGTTTGTATAGGGGATTTTGAAACACCCCACTTACTTAAAAAAGAATTTAAATTGGAATGTGAATCATTCCACTCATCTTCTTCAACATTATCTTTATCTTCATTTTCTGAAGGTAAAGGAGTAGATTCTGAATTTGAATGAAAAGGGTTATCTGAAATACTTGCTGCTTGTAATGTAGAAACCGTGTATAAGTTAGCAGCTTTCTTTTGTGATGAATTTACTGCTCCAAATACATTAATTGAAATGAATGCAAGTACTGCGAATAAATAGTAAACGCCTTTAATTTTCAAGTTGGTAGGATATTTAACTTGTATTTATTGGGCAAATGTAGGAACTAATTTGAAACTGATAATATATTTGCTTTTATTAACTATTTATTAAGTAGAAGGTCTTTGTGATAAATAGTTTTTTGTAAATCATAAAACAGTTTGAATCGATTGATTTAGTACTTTTATTCAACACAAAAACCAACGACTATGAAATCCAAAATCATCATTTTTATTATCGTCCTACTTGTTATTTTTCAATTTTTCGGTGAAAAGACGCCTTATCAAGAACCCACTTCTGCAGATTTATTTGCCGTTGAAAATGCTCCCGAAGAAGTAAAGTTGCTCATTCAAAAGAATTGCTATGATTGTCATTCTAATCAAGTAAATTATCCTTGGTATTCTAATGTAGCTCCTGTTTCTTGGTGGCTCCAAAGTCACATTGATGAAGCTAGAGAACATTTGAACTTCTCCAATTGGGCAGATTATAAAGCCGATAAAAAAGCACATAAGATGGAAGAAGCCTGGGAAGAAGTGGAAGAAGAAGAAATGCCATTGCCCTCCTACACTTATGTGCATTGGGAAGCTAATCTTAGTGAAGCTGAAAAGGAAATTCTAATTGATTGGTTCAAGGAAATTGAGGGGAAGTATAAAAAGAGCAGCTGATCGTTAAATTACAATTGAGGTGACCAAAGGGGTTAAGGTTATTTGGCATTCAATTGCTTTAAAGTTGAAACCTCGAAATGAAAATTAAAAGTTGGGTTTTTTAGAATATAGAATAAAGACCGCTTCGCTGTTGGATAAAGGATTAAAGTTTAAAATGAGTATTTATACAACAATAGCTTTTGCTTTACTCAAAGATTCCTGTAAGTCAAATGGTTGTGATTTAGAATGGATGTTTGAATTAATTGCATCATCTATTAAAATATTGATATAAAATAAATCATCGCCCTTTTTTTGCAGTTGATATTTGATTTTATTAAGTACTTTAATTACTTTTTTAAATGATTCATCATTTGCAGATAAAGTTTTAATATATGTATCGAAAAAACTTTTTGCAGAATAAGATTCGAATTTATCCATCTGATTTGAGTAGAAAATAAAATACATCTTAACCAAATCTTCATAATCATTTACAGCTGAATAAATTTTAGTAGTTAAAAAGTTTAAAGAATAATCTTTCTTTTTTCCAATCTCTTTTAACAAATACTTAATAAAGCTCTCATGGTTAGCCATAAATAAAACCTCTAATGCTTTTGAAGAAAACAAATTTTGATTACTATTAAGGTATTTAATTGACTTGTCTACAACAAAATCAACTTCAACTCCAAGCTTTAAAAGAACTCCTAAAGCAGTCCAACAACCCCAATGATTTGTATTTGAAGCGAGCTCTTTAAGTATATCAATATCTTTTGAGTTTCTGACATATAATTCTAGCTGTTTAGAATTAGTAAAATTCGGAGCCTCTACGATAATATATTTTCTAATTGATTCGTAGGAATCTTGAAGACTATATTCTAAAGCATAGTTAACATGTTTAGAAAAAGAAAATGTAAACATCTTTCCATTATTGATATTTTCAATTACAGTTTGGTCAAAAAGTGCGTTATCATTTATTTTTTCTTTTAGTTCTAAAAAGTCTCTTGTGTCATCACTTTGTTTTTCTATATCAAAGTATTTGATACTTTTAATTAAAAAATATTTGGGTAGTTTGATATCTAAAAAGTTTTTGAATTTGAATATCAATTTTAATTTATCGTAATCTTCTAAATGAGCAAATGAATTATTATTATTTAAGTAAATTATTTTTTGAAAATCAACATGTTCTGATAAGTTAAGCACCCAATCACTTATTGTTTTCTTTTGTAATTCAGAAACGTTTATCTTCCAATTTGAACCTTTTGATTTTTCTAATTTAGAATATATTTTCTTGTAAACATTTATGTCATTAGAGATATAGTTGAAGATATCAGATTGCCCAACTTCATTAATTGAATAGGTGTAGAAAGTATTTTGAATCAAATCTATTTCTTGAGCTATATCAGCCCAATATCCATGCTCATCATACCAGTTTGATCGTATTAACCTGTACTTCTCTATAGAAATTTTCTTTCCATGTACCTTGAAAAGTGCTTTAACCTTTCTCTTAAGTCTAGGTAAGTCGAATAATACATCAAAATTATCTTGAAAGAGTTTTTTTGCGATCTGAATTTGTTTTTCAGATTCAGCATTAGTGAGTAATTTTTCTCTAAATTTTACTCCTTTTATTCTAATTTTTTTATCAAATTTAATTGCTAAATCTTTAGACCTCGTATTACTCATGTAGTTCCTAAAAGCCTCTAAAGTATGAACATCAATACCATCTTCTATTACCTTATCTATTGTATAGTCTAAAGTTTCTTCACTAATAATTTTTGCAATCACATATCTAAATTCTGCAAACTCTCTTTTTTCTAATAGGTATTTTAATACATCATCTTTTACTCCTGACTCTAAAAATGCTTTAAGTAAAAACCCATCATTCAATTCAAACCTGTATTCCTTTTTTATATTATCTAGAATCATGCTAATCATCTTTTTATTCTTACTTAGAATTTCAACAGTCTTCTTCAGGAGTTCGTCTTCAGGAATAGTTGAATAACTTCTGTATATTTTATCATTAATGTAATAGTCTAAAAATTCAAGGAATAGAATAGGATCTTTAAGTTTTAAAATGAGCCTCCAACAAGCATCGGCATTTCCTCTAATAACTTCATCATTATCATTTCTTTTGTTAATTTTTGTAGACCACAAAAACTCCATTTTCATAAAAGGATAGTATTTATCAATTTCCTTATTATCTTCTAGTATAGCTAATAGTTCTCTATTGATCTCATTGCTTTGGGATTTATTCAGTATTGAGAAAATTTTATTTTGATATTGGACACTAGAATGTAAATTTTGAATTCTTATAATATTCAGGACTCTTGATTTTAATGAGTTATCAAACTCATCAGTATCTATCCATTCTAGCAGTTTATTTTTAAATTCTGATTTTTTTGAGACGGGAATAGACATCACTGATAGAAGTTCAAGAGCTGAATATGCTACTCTTCTATGTGAAGATTTATTATCAGCAATACTGATTAAATAATCAAAATTTTCAGGTAAATCTCCAAATTTCGCTAACTCTATAACACTAAATGTCTTATTCGTATTAATCCATAGCGTTTTGTCTATACAATTATCCTTGAAGTAAGCTTGAAAAACATTAATTCTAAGGACATTTTTAAGTCTATTGGGTTCAGATTTAATTAAAACATCTAACTGGTTTTTTTGAAGCCAATCAATTAGTTTTTTGAACGTAGTAGTCGTTTCATCCATTAAATCAATGGTAAAAGTTAGTGAGTTAATAATCGTAGGATGAACTGAGTTTGTAGATTTAATTTTTATAAAATCAATGATTTGTTCAAAAGGTAGGTTAAGTAAGCATTGAGATACAAAGTATTCTTGAATTTGTCTGTGAGTAAAACTGAAATTGTCTAAATTTCCGTTAGGCTCAAAAAATGGATTTTCCTTAAATTCATTACAGTAGTTATCAAATAATTCATATAGCTCATCATCAGAAATATAGTTCCTCATCATTAACTCCATCACAACGGATACAAGCTTTAATGATTTCTTTAGTTTAGGCTTATTAAGATTAGCTCTGATATTAGGTCTTTCACTATGTCTTTTTATTGTGTTATCTACAAGGTGTTTCCATATCTCTGATTTAGTTGTAGGCTCTTTCCCTTTGTCATTATAGTAATCTCCAAGCATTTTTAAAAAAAATGGAGTATTAATGTTATTATATATTTCATCTTCTATAGGCGAGCCAGAAATATCCCAAGAAAAATTATTTTTTAATAAAGATTTTGCTTGATCGAAATTTAAAGGCTCCAAAGTGAATAATTCAAAACCTGGTATCTTGACTAGATATCTATCATAAATATTCGTACGACAGCTTACAATATACCTAATATTCAATGTGGAGTTTTTAGCAATAAACAAGCCCAATTCAGAAATAAAGTCTTTTATATCAACTATTTCATCTAGACCATCTAAAATAAAAACTACCTGAGGTAGCTTTTTCCAATTATCTAGATTTATTAAATCTTCAAAATGAGAACTTTTACGAAAGTATTTAAGAGAGACATAAAATGGAACTGTTCCACTTCTCTCCATATTATTTAATAAAACCTTAAATAAGTTTTTTAATTCTGTTGTCTTACCAGTACCTGGGTTTCCTAATAGAATTATTTTATTATGTGTATCTAAACTTTCTAATAAAGTTTGTTTGTTTTTATATTCAAATAAACTAAATGCCTTAAGTTCTTTGTGTTTGACAATATATCTCTGTTGATAGCGCATTATTCTAAGTATAATTTGTTTTCATCAATGTCAAATACATTTTTTGTATTGTTGGGTCGACCAATCTTATACCCACTTCCACCATGTGCTTCATTCCTATCTATTCCGTTTTGAGGAGCCCACTCAGTGTCAGGTACAAATAACCTATTAGAACAACTATATCTTCTATAATGAATTTGAGTGACTCTTTTACTTACAAGATTTAAATCGAGTAAATGATATCCAGGTTGGAACCTTATATGTTCTTCTTCCGGTTTATTTAAGGCAGACCTTCCTCTAAAACCATAACAAGATCCTCCTGGGTCTAAATAATGACCGGAAAAATTTTCATGATAATGGCCATATAGAAAAAAGTTAATTTCATCCCTTTTCAAAAAGGAAAGAAGCTCTTGACTTTCCTTAAAATCATCTATTGAATGATGAAATAGACAGATATTAATTTCAGTTTCTTTAATTTCAAGATTTTTAAGTCCATTTTCAAGCTGAGATACTCCAAAATAATGGTGATTATGTTCTTTATTCAATAGCTCACAAGTTGAACATCTCCAAGAGTCATTTACTAGTAGAAACCCTACCTTTTTGCTATCTGAAGTATACGAGTAAGTTGATTGATTATTTGAAAAATCGTAATTAGGAGAATCAAAATGAAACCGCTTTTCAAATTCTTTAAACTGTTGAATTCTTCTATTGGTGTAATTAAACTTTTGAGAGTTTTTATTTAAGTAGTCCTTGATATTTGATTCACTTAAATTTATTTTCATGTCTTTCTCATGTATCCATCGAATTTGAGACTCATCTATATCATGATTCCCCGGAACGAATAGGAACCTATCATTTGAGATGCCTAACTTGTTTGAAATCGGGGTAATAAATTCTTTTTCAAAAACATCGTAAGGAGATTTAATAGTCTTATCTTTTTTAAAGCGTTTTACTAAAGACTGTCCGCCTTTATCAACTAAGTCACCTGTAATGACAAATATATCAATAGGATGAGCTCTATTGTACTCCTCTAAGTCTTTTATCAAAGCACTTCTGTATGTATCGACAAAGACATCAAAATTATCGTTTGAAAGATGAATATCAGAAAAGTGAGCAATTCTCATTAGGAAAAACTTACAGTAAATTTGAAGTGGGGAATTTACTTAATTATTATGGTTTACACAAAAAACATTGATAAGTAAGTATAAGTGTATTATTCCTATAATCCTCTAACTTTTTACAACTTCAACCCCAAAGTCAAATAATAAGTCCGTGGTTCAGCAGGAATAATACCCGGGCCGGGATAACCGGCAGCCCGGCGGCTGAAGTAAACTTCGTTGGAGAGGTTATTGATCCCGCTTTCCACTAACCATTTTTTGTAGCGGTATTTCACGGAAAGATCCATCACCTGGTAGGAGGGAATCAGTCCGTTTACGGCATTGGAGCTGAAGTCGGCATTGGTGGCATCAGTGTAGTGTTCGTCGGTGTAGGAATACAAAAAGCTGATCATAAAATTTTGATACTGATAGGACAAACCGCTTTTGAAAATGTATTGCGGCACGAGTTCAACTTCTTTGTTTTCGTAAGCCGTTTCCTTGCTGTTGATGTACCTGGCGTCCATCCACGAAAAATTCACGAAATAGTTGAGTTTGCTCTTGCTTTCACTCTTGCCCAGTAAGGCAAGCAGGTTTACTTCGGCAAAACTTTCTAAGCCAATGCTGCGGCTGTCGGAAATGTTGGTGCGGAAGCGAATGGGGCGAAAGAGCTTCGGATCGGTGATGCGCACATTGCCAATGCGGTTTTCATAACTCAATAAGAACAAACTCACATCATAGTTAAACCAATTGCTTTTATTGCCTCGAACTCCAATGTCAGCACTGTAACCGGTTTCATCCTGCAAATTGGTGTCCACCTGGTAGTTTGGGTTCACGATGCGCATGTCGTTAAAATTGATGGAGCGATAGTTTTGAGAAAAGTTTGCATACAACTCAAACTGCTCTTTGGGCTTGTAGCTCAAACCAATTCCACCCAATAAAAAGCTACGTGCATTGGCCTGTTCATCAAAAATTTTTTCTTCGTTGATCACTTCGCCGGCTAAATTGGTGGAACGGTTGTAGTAATAGCCATCCGAAGTGGTGTTGATGTACTCAAAACGCAAGCCCGGTGTAACGCTAAAGGTGGGACTGAGGTAAAAGACATTTTCCGTGAAAAAGGCTAAGTTCTGAGAGGGAAAGTCGTAATAGGAATCTTCCGGCTCATTGGGGTTTTGAAAGCTGAAGTCAGCATCTGAATCGATGCTTCCGGCACCTTGTTTTCGCTCGGTAAAACCATTGTAAAAGCGCATTCCAATTAAGAAGATGGAAGTGTTGTTGAACAATTGATAGCGATGCAATAAGCGGTTTTCAATACCGAAATTGGTATAGTCGTCGCTGAGCAAGTCTCGCTCACTTTCCGGATCATCTAAGCGAGTGATAAAGCCCAAATTACCCACTGCATCTCTTCCTGCCATGAGCTGAAAAGCACGCAGGTTAAAATCTGTGCGATCGCTGATGGCGTAGTCCAAATTCAGGGCTGCCAAATTCCAATCCACTTGAAACCAGTTTCTGCTGCGAATCGATTGTTGGGCATCTTGTTCGAACATGGCGTCGGTTAAACCGCCGGCTTGCTGTGCCAAATAATGCATGTAAGTGTACTCCAATCGCAGCGAAAGCTTGGAGTTGAACTGATAGCTAATGTTGGCGTGCGCATTGTGCACATCAAAGCCGCTGTTGGGTCGCCAGCCCTCGCCGGTTTTGTATTGGTAATAGCCGTAGTATTTCCATTTGCCTTTTTTGCCGCCAATGCTGTTGAACGAATTGAACAAACCATAAGAACCTGCCGTTTGACGGCTGACTAGCTCAAAAGGCTTGTTTTCCGGCCCGTCTTTTAACTTAAAGTTGATGAAACCACCAAACTGAGTTCCGTACTGCAAAGAGGCCGCGCCTCGCACAATTTCTATGCGTTCAATGGCTTCAGTGGGCGGGCTGTAATAGCTTTCCGGATAGCCCAAGGCATCCGCACTAATGTCGTAGCCGTTTTGTCGAGTGTTGAAGTTGGAAACGCGATTGGGGTTTAACCCTCTTCCTCCAATTGCTAACTGAATACCGGCTCCATCGTTTTCCCAAATGTTCAAACCGGCTACTTTGCTGTATATCTGGCGGCTGTTGTTGGTTGCTAGGTTAGCGGCTAAATCTTCCACTTCAACAACTTCACTCTTCTTTCCGGCGTAAATGGCCGTTCCTTCAACCGGTTTTAGTCTACTGATTCCAAATTTGTTGTCTTTCTTTTCAGAAATGGAAACTGTTTTGATTTCTGCGCTAAGCGGCTTGAGTTTAAATTTCAAAATCAAGTCGGAGTCTTCTATTTTTACCAAGCGATTTAGAGTGGTGTAACCGTCTGCAAAAATGCTTAAAGTATAGGTTCCGGTATACAGTGAGTCAAAGTGAAAATTTCCTTCTTTGTCGATTTTTTGAAAGTCGGATATTTCATTTATAAACGCTTCTGCACGAGCAGGTAAATCGCCTTCAAAGCTCACTTTCCCGCTGATGGTAAAATTCTGTGCAAAGCCGATTGAGCAGGACAAAATGAATACTATTATGAGGAGAAGCTGTTTCAAATCAGTTTTCTGTTTTTTTGATAGGTAAAATCCATTTTTTGTGGGCGAAACTTTCTTTTACCGTAGTTAAGTCCAAGGAAGAATCGATGAACAAGCGGCTAGCTTCTCCATTTAAACTCACATAAGATTCTACACGTACTTCAGGGTTTTTTATTCCTTCATTTTGATAGTGTTCAGCTAAAAAGTGGGCAAATTGCAAGATCATGTCCGGCTGGGTAGCCATCATTTTTTCTTGATTGGGCGTGAGGAAGTCGTAATTGTTCGCTTCCCAACTTCTGCCGCTTTCGGGATCTGTAATGTGAAAAATGGCATAACCGGCTTTTTCCATTAACATCACTCGCCAGGAGAAACGGTAACCTTCCTCCGTCCAAAACAATTTTCCGGGATAAGCCAAATAGCGAAAAGGGAAAATTAGTTGAACGAAAAAGTAAATAATTAGTCCAAAAGCGATAAAATATTTCGTTTTTGGATAAAAAGTGAGCGTTTTACGGTCGGTTTTTGCACTTTTTAGATGGAAAAATTTACGTATTCGATCAATTAGTCTTTGGTGAAACCGTGGAGAAAAGAAGATTAAAGTAGCTCCAATCATGATGAAAGGAAACATGCCGATTTGAAACAATAGGTAAGTCGCCAAGTGAAAAACGATCACTAAAAAGTAGGCAAACCACCTTGTTCTGGAAAAAATCAACAAAAAGGGAATGCTCAAATCATACAGCGCACCAAACCAGCTAAACAAATAAGCGACCCACTCTTCTTTTAAAAAGCTGCCGATCAGCGGCAAGTGGCTTTTGGCCGGAAGCCAAATTTTTAAGGGAAGTGCTTCGAACAACCATTCGTAATTCAGTTTGGCTAAGCCTGCGAAAAAGTAAACCAAGCCCAACTGCAGTTGAAAAATAAAAATAACCCAATAAGGCAAATGCGTTCGTTTGAGGGAAGGTTTGCGCCAAACATCTACCGAAAAATAGCGATGCGCCGGAGCAAAAATCAGCAAAAGGCAAATGATGCTAACAAAATAATAATGGTTGAGGTAATTGGTCTTGTCGATCAATTCCACATAAGTGAAGGCTAGAAAAGCATAAGTGGAAGCCAAGCGGTACATAAAGCCGATGGCTTGAAACAAAAAAGCAAGCGCTAAGGTGGAAAAGAGCAAATACATGCCCGTTTGTCCAAGTGGTTTTACCCATTCAAAGCCGTAGTAAGTGAAATAATACTGCGGACTAACGTACAAATCATCCACCCATCCATTCAACATAAAACGAATGATGCTGACAAACAGAATTGCTCCAAAAACCATTCTGAAAACGGCTAAGGGAGCAATTGAAGTTTCTTGAGTCAACCGACTTTTTAAGCTTGCGAGCATTATTTATTTTTGACTATCTATTTACTTAAATTGATTAGTGAACAGCTAAACTACTTTGTATTCAGCATCCTGTCTTTACTTTTTTCCATTCCCGATAGCAATCGGGAGAAAAAAGTAAACAAAAAAATCTAGGCCTGTTTCCTAATTTAAACCTTCCGCTCCTAAATGGCGATGATTTCAGTGATCTCCAAAGATTTCCTTTGGAGCTTCTTCAATCATTAGCCCCATTTAGTTCGTTCCAAATTTAAATTATGAAAATGGCCATCCTTTTAATAAACGATTCAACATTTTATTTAAAACAGTTTTTAGGTGCTATTTTGAACATTCAATTTAGTTTTTAATCGCCATCATTGTCTTGATAGGTGATCAAAACGCCCAAGCGCGAAGGCATGTCCACTTTCCAATAGACAATTAACTTTTGAATTTCTTGATAGCAATCTCTTAATGCTTGCTCGTTGTTTTGAATCTCAGCAGGGAGCGGATCGTTGAGCGCATTGAGTTTGCTGTCGATGCTCACCATTTGGTTTTGAATGGTTTGATCTAAATTAGCTGCATCTGCACTTTTCAAATAATCGTCTAATCCTAAGCCGTCTTTTCCTTTATAGAAGGTTTTCATGGCTTCAAAGTTGGCAACGGCCAATTCGATGGAGTAGCCGCCGTAAAGCGCTTCTGAATCTTCCGGACGTGGAATTCCCGAAGAACGAACACCGATTGGAATGCCGATTTTTCCATCTCGAAAGTTGCGTTCGTAATGTTGGTTGAGCGCGTTGATTAATTGTCCGGTAGAGCTTCCCACATCCGTTCCCAAACTGCTGTTGAAGGTAGACTGATATTCAGCAGACCACTCTCCATAAACCGTATTGGCTTTGTTTTTTAAATCTTGAACAACCGCATTTAAATAGTTTATTCGATTGTTGTTTAATTCAGCTAGAATAAGGCTGTCGGAAGTATGGTTTAATAAATAATCTAATGCCGGAAAGCCCTTTTTGTCGCTCATTGAAAGCAAATCCATATTTGTTTCATTTTGGGCAATTTTAGCTTCTATTTCAGTTGTATCTGTAGGAAAAGTATTGAGGTTTGCCCTTAGTCCAACGGTCATTGCCGGACCAAATTCTAAAAAACTTACTTTTTGCCAAGCCAAATAAGCGGTTTTTAGTTTGGTTTGTACTTTATCTAAATCCGATTTTGACTTGCGAAAAACTAAAGTATCCACAGATTCACTCAAGTCGTTTACAGCATTATTTAACTCAAGGTAGTTGGGTAAAATTACCTCAGCAGAAAGATTAGATAAAAAAGCAGCTTGGTCAAACTGAATGTCTTGATCATCTTTATTCTCATCATCCTTGCAAGCCCATAAGGCACTGATTAACAAAAGCGGAAGGAGTAATTTTATCTTTTTCATCGGTGTTGTGCTTTAAAATTGGTAAAAGCTCCACCCCCAAAAGGGATGAAGCTTTTCGAACTACAAACTAAACCAAATTTATAATTGATCTTTAACTGAATCTAATTCGTAAGTGTTACTTAAAGTTGTTTTTATTTGATTTAAATCAGTGGTACTCACTTGCCACATATTTATTCCGAAAGTATCAAGAAGTGACTGAACTTGAGTTGCTGAAATTTTACGGTGCTCAAAGCTTGCGTATTTCAATGCTTTCAAAAAGTAATAAGCTTCAGAAAGAACGTGAATTCGATCACCTTCACTTGAGTTACCAATTTGAATCGCCTCATTAATGTAGTGGATGGTAGAGGCAGCGATGATTTTTTCCATTTCTGCATTAATCAAAGCAACTTGCTCCTCTTTAACTTCCATTTCTTTGGCCGTAATCGCCGCGCGAGCTGTTTTAAAGGCATCCATTAAATTGTCGTTGCAACCGATTAAATTGTCGTACGAATTGCTGTATTTTGCCCAATAGCGAACATTTCCCGTTCCGTTGTAATTGCTTTTAAAATCAACCGGAGCACCCACATAACCAAAAGCTTCATCCATGTGGTGTTCCATGGCAGTATAGTTTTTACCGCTTTCCAAATCCGTGTTGTTTACTGCATCGCCAATTTTGTCATCAGAAAGGTAAACGCTAGCAATTTGATAAAAGAAAGTAGCTCCCATTAAGCCTTTTTCGATGGCTTGGGTAAACTCATGACCATTGGTGTCTACTAAAAACTTGCTTCCACTACTTCTGGTCAAAATTCCTGCTTTTCCATCTGCTGCTTGTACGGTAATGCTGTCGCTTGCTAGAGCAGCTGAGGCAAACAAATCTAAAAAGTATTGTTGGTCGGCTTGGAAGGTTTTATTCTCCAATTGCTTGCTGGAAGTAAAAGAAAAGTTGCCACCTCCATTATCGCCGGAGTTTCTGAACATAGCAATCAGGTCTTGCTCTGAAATGGAAGTTTCATTGTCTGTAGCATCTTGAATGTAAGCTTTCATTTCGGCTACTTGGTTCAAGCGATCGGTTTGACCACTATATGAAACCGAAGAGCTTCCGTTTCTTTGGAATTCATAAGTGGCCGGAGTTTCTACTTTAGAATCATTTACTTGATTCACTTTCGGCATGTCATCATCATCGTCTTTTGAACAAGCTACCAAAGTCATTGACAAAGCAATACTGTATGCAGTCATTTTGAATAGGGTAGGATTTTTCATTTTTTCGTTATTTTAATTTAGATTAATTCTAAATAAGAGTTATTTTGAGGCGCAAAAATACGGTTGAAGAAAGGAATGACCAATACCCGATGGAGGGTATTTTTTTTTCAAACAAAGCAGGGAGCAGGAACATTTTAGTATAGTCTCTTAAGTAGACAATTAGCAATAAATAGGAGTTTGAGTTTCATTTTTAACAATTGATAGAGGATTTAAATTTAAAAATCAGTCACTTATCAATTGAAGCAATTTCTTTATCTAAAAGGTGAAAGTATTCTTTTTTTAAAAGTCCTCTGAGTCTGGTAAGGAGCACACCGATTAATTCTTCTTTTTTATCGAGATAGGCGGGATAAATATTTTCAATTAATAATTGGCTTTCTGAGAGCTGAACTTTACTGAATAAATCTAAGTTGATTTGCGATATAATTATTCCTTGCGATTTTGCTTGATGTAAAAGCGCCGGAATTTCCTGTTCAAATAACAGATTATTATAATTCTCTATTTGTTGATATAGTTTGCGGTAGTGTTTCTGAATATGAAAGAAGAAGGATGGATGATATTGCATTAGTTCAGTTAATACTATTTTGTAGATCCTTGCCACTTTTACTATGGGATGCAATGTCTCATCAGCTTTTACCAGTTTGGTAGCTACTTTATGGTTGTTCAACACTTTTCTAATGCCGGCTTCAAAAACTTCTTCTTTGGTGGAAAAATGTTCTCTTAATACTTTAGAATTAACCTGCGTCTCAATGGATAATTGGTTCATGCGAATAACTTGAGCGCCTTTTTTACGCATAACATTTAAAATTCTATCGATTAATTCATCTTTTTTCATTTTTGTTAAAAGATTTTTTGTGAATATTAAAAGCGGGACTCGTGAAAAGTCCCGCTTGAATCTAAACAACAAAAGAGGTTCTAAGATACTTATTTAATAGTATATCTAAGACCAATTTCTAAGCCTGATGTAAACGGAAAAGAAGACTCTGCATCAGAAGCTTGAGCATCTTCACTAATTGCATCTGTAAGAGCATAGTCAGCTCTAATTCCCGCATCTAAAGATAAGGCATCAGAAAGACTGAAGCCAACACCTAAGTTTAAGGCTACTCCTAAAACGAAAGACTCATAAGAATCTTTATTATCATCTAAAATCTCATCGCCGTCCCAGTTTTCAACTGATGCTCCGGTTAAAAAGTTAAAGGATGGTCCTACTTTTCCTCTGAACATAACAGATTTTGAAGGATCAGTATTATAAGCAAACTGCAAGGGGAGTTTAATATATTGGTATTTGTTTAATAATTCGGACTTAACTCCTGCTTGGGTAATTTCATACTTATCACCTTCTATCGAGTATAGTGCATCTAAGGAAAGTCCAAGGTTGTCGTTAAAATTATAGGCGGCACCAATTCCAAATGCTACACCAATATTCATTTCCGACTCATGATTATCATTGTCTGCATTGTCGGAGTTAAACAGATAAGTTGCTTGTGGAATTCCTTTTACACTTAGGTTGAATCCTTCCTGTGCAACTGAATTTTGTGTCATTGAAACTAGTGCAAATCCTGCTACTATTCCTTTTAATAAATTTGAATACTTCATTTTGTTTAAGATTTAATTTAACTATTTATTGATTTAATTATATCGCCTCTTGAGCGTTAAGATTATCTAATGTCTCTGTTACCTCGGTGTTGAGCTCCTCTTTGGGTGTTTCTAGCAGTTCAATTTTCGTTTCTTTATCTAAACCGAATTTGGCTAGAATTCTATCAAAAATGTAATAGATCACCGGAACCACCACTAGGGTTAAGAACATGGAACTGGTTAAGCCTCCAATTAATACCCATGCCAAGCCGTTTTTCCACTCTGCTCCGGCACCGGAAGCTAGTGCGATAGGCATCATACCAATAACCATGGCCAAGGTTGTCATCAGAATTGGTCGAATTCTTACTTGAGTAGCTTTAACCAATGCCTCTTTTACACTAAGTCCGGCTGACTTCAACTGATTGGTAAAGTCAACGACTAAAATAGCGTTCTTAGCTACCAAACCAATCAACATGATCATTCCCAGAATAGAGAAAATACTCAAAGCACTTTTGGAAAGCGCTAGTGCTAATAGAGCTCCAATAACCGCTAGTGGTAAAGAGAACATTACCACCAATGGGTAAACGTAACTGTCGTACAAGGCCACCATAATTAAGTAAACGATGATCAAGGAAGCGAGCAATGCGGCACCTAAACTTCCAAAGGCCTCTCCTTGGTTTTCAAGGTCACCACCCATGTTGTAACTTACTCCTGAGGGTAAGTCTAAGGTTGCCATTTTTGTTGTGATTTCTTCACCCACAGTTCCCACCGGTCTACCAATTACTTGCGCAGAAATAGTTACGGTAGGCACTTTATCTCGTCGGTTCAACTCAGTGGGACTTGAGCCTTCTTGAATATCTGCAATTTGATCAAGTCGCACTCTTTCGCCATCTGTATTAATCATGCTTAACTGAGCAACATCTTCAGTTTGTTCACGATCAAATTCGTCTAATAAAATATTAATGTCATATTCATTGTCACCATCGCGGTACTTCGATTCTTCAACACCGTTAAAGGCAGTTCTCATGGTTCCTCCAACCATTTCAAGCGATAAGCCTAAACGCGCCATTTTATCCCGATTCATTTCCACTTGTATCTCAGGACTACCGGACTCCATACTGCTTTCAACTTCCGCAGTTCCATCAACTTCACTTACCAGTTTTTTAACTTGCTCAGAAATGGCAATAACGGAATCTAAATTGGTGCCACTTAAGATCACCTGAATTGGAGCATCGGTACTTCCGCCCACCATGGAAACCGGAGTTGCTTTAAATTTTGCTCCAACAATGTTTTCTTGCAGAGCAATTTGTAGTTTCCTAGAAAACACCTCCGTGGAAACACTTCGTTTGTCTTTATCAACCAACTGAACGTTAAGTTCTGCCATGTAAGGCGTGGCATTCGTCGACATCTGCCCGGAGCTTTGCCCTACAGTTGACGAAATACGATCTACTTCGGGATATTTATTGATGAATTGCTCTACCTTCTGAGTAAGCAAGTTGGTTTGTCTTAAACTTGCCTTTTTAGGAAGTTCAACTTCCATTTTAAATTCCCCTCGGTCTCCACTGGAAACAAATTCGCTTCCGATAAAGCCAAATCCCACTAAAGTAAAAGAAGCAAAAAACAAGACTACGGTGACAAAAAGGACAATGATCTTATGATTGAAAGACCATTTTAAGGCATTGGTCATGGAGGTCTCAAAACCTTCGATCAAACCTTCGAACCAAGTAATAAACTTACCGATCAAGCCTTTACTTTTTAGGTTAGAAACCTTTGAAAAGCGTGAAGCTAAGAGCGGAATCATGGTAAAGGCTACCAATAAACTTAATAAGGTACTCACGGCAACGGTTATGGAAAACTGTCGCATAATATTTCCGATTAAACCACCGGTTAAGGACAGTGGTAAGAATACCGCCACAATCACCAAGGTGATGGAAATTACCGTAACTCCAATTTCTCGAATCCCATCGTAAGCTGCTTGAAATTTATTTTTTCCCATTTCCATGTGTCGGTAAATGTTTTCGATAACCACAATGGCATCATCTACTAAAATTCCGACCACTAGAGAAAGAGCTAATAAAGTCATCAGGTTTAAGGAGAATCCCAATAACATCATAACCGTAAAGGTAGAGATAATGGAAGCGGGAACCGCAAGCATTACAATTACCGCATTTCTTAAACTGTGTAAGAAAAGGAGCATTACTAAGGCCACTAAGATCACGGCAAAAATCAAGTCGTGGATTACCGCATCTGCTGCTTCCAAGGTAAATTCAGAACTGTCAGAAGCAATTGAAAATTTAAGGTTTTGAGCTTCATAGTCTTTTTCTAATTGCGCCATCAATTCCCTTGCTTGCTCACTCACTTCTACTGCATTGGCATCACCCTGTTTTTGAATGTTTAAACCAATGGCACTTTCACCATTTACCCGAGTGATGATTTCTGCTTCTTTTTGGGTGTCGTGAACTTCGGCAACATCTTCCAAACGAACTACTGAACCATTTTCATCGCTGCTCAAAACCAGTTTACGCATTTGGTCCAGGTTTTTGTATTTTCCTGAAAGTCGCAGTAAGGTTTGTGTTTCTCCGTTTTTAACTTTCCCGGCAGGGAAATCTATATTGGCATTTTGAATAGCTTGACTAACTTGTAGAATACTTAAGCCATAGGTTTCAAGCTGGTCTTCGTTTAAGTTAACTCGAATTTCTCTAGGCTGTCCACCTAATATATCAACTTGAGCTACCCCTTGAATCTTTGCCAATTGGGGCTGAATGGTTTTGTCGACCAAGTCATATAACTCAGTGCCGGGTAAATCAGCCGCAACCCCAAGGTTCATAATGGGTAAGTCGTTAATGTCAAACTTTCCCAAAGAAGGCTGTTCAGCATCCTCAGGTAAGTCGTTGATGATTGCATTTACTTTTCTTTGCGCCTCTTGCAGCGCTTGATCTTCATCAACTCCTTGCTGCATTTCTACGGTTACAATAGAAACGCTTTCCATAGAAGTTGAGTTAACTCTTTTCAATCCTTCAAGGGTAGAAACCGCATCTTCAATCTCTTTGGTGACAGAGTTCTCCACTTCGTAAGGAGCTGCACCGGGATAAGTTGTGGTTACCGTTAGCACCGGAAAGCTCATGTCGGGTAGCAACTCATAATTTAGTTTAGAGTAGCTGAACATGCCCATTCCAATTAGGATGGTAAAGAGGACCACCACCAGGGTGGGTCTTTTTATGGATGTTTTTGTAATATTCATCTTCTGTGTTTTACTTGTCTAATACTTTCACTTCAGTGCCGTCACTTAAATTGATCTGGCCGCTCATCACCACTTTGTCGTTAGGGTTAAGTCCGTTTAAAACCTCTAATAGGTCGCCGCGACTTTCGCCCAAAGTGAGTTTTTTCAACTTGCTTTCTCCATTTTCTATGACATACACTTCCGGGTTTTGAACACTGCCAATCAAGGCATCTCGGTTGAGGTAATACTTGGCATTATTACTTTTAAAGTTGAAATGAGCCGTTGCATACATTCCGGGTTTTAACTGAACCTCTCCTTGGTTTTGCATCATGATTTCCACTTCATATTTCAAGGCATCATCGGCTTTAGATGCAATAGCTTTTACTTTGCCTTCAAATTCTTTTTGTGGAAAAACCTGAGTGCTGATCTTTACGGAGTCGCCTTCTTTTAAAGCCAATACTTCAGAAGCGGTAAGCTTAACTTTTAGCTTTAGGGTACTGGCATCAACAATTTCGTAAAGCCTTTGTCCTTGGTTGATGAACTCGCCTTCTTGAAGAAAGTCATCGTTTATTTTTCCTGCGGCAGTGGCTCTGATGTAAGTGTTCTCAAGGCGCTTTTTGGCAGAACGATATTGAGCTTCTGCGTTTTTTAACCCAATTTTTACATCTTCCAATTGTCTTTTGGTTACTGCGTTTTCTTCCGAAAGCTTAGTAAAACGTTCTAGGTCTGTCTCTAGCTTTTCCAGGTTGGTTTTAGCGGCAGAAACCTCAGTTTGAATAATCTCATTTTCTACTTGAGCCAAGAGTTCACCTTTATCTACAGTAGCGCCTTTTTCTTTGTGCACCGCAACCACCTTTCCGGTAGTTTCTGACAAAATGGTTAGATCTGTTTTGGCTTCTAAAATTCCATCTGCTTTAACCTTGGCTTCCAAGGCCTTTTTTTGCAAAGAAGTTACTTCCACCGGAATGGCATCACTGGTTTCTTCTGCCAGCTTAGCTTCTTCTTTCATTTCTTGTTTGTTGCCATATAGGGTAAAGCCGATTAATCCGATGGCGGCAATACTGATAAGGGCTATAATTACTTTTTTCATGACTTAATGCTTATTGGGTTCGTGTTTTATTGCGTAATGATGGTTTTTAATTTTCCTTGAGCTTTGAGTAAGTCTAGCTCTGCGACTTTGAATTTGATCAGTTCGTTGTAATAGTTGTTTTGCGATTCGCGGTAAGCTTGCTCTGCATCTAGCAGTTCGGTTAAACTAGCTACTTGCTCTTGATACAACTCTTGAGTTTGTTGGTAAACCTCTTTGGCAAGCTCCTTATTTTCTTCTTGGGCTTTCACCGATTTTAAACTGTTGTTAAGTTGCTCTCTTGCATTCTCAAACTGCATATCAAGTTGTCTTTCGGTATGCGTTTGTTGCAAGCTCATTTTTTCTAACTCTATGTTGCTTTGCTGAATTTGACGGTGTTTTTTAAGTCCATCGAAAATGGGGATTTGCAGTTTTATTCCCCATAAGGTTTGTTGAAACCAAGGTTCACTATTATCGAAAAAGTTAAATTCATTTCTTTGGGCTTGCCACATTTGCTGACCAAAGAGCGAAAGTGTAGGGTAGTAACCGGCAGAAAATGACTTTTTCTCCAGCTGACTTAATACCTTTTGTTTTTCCAAGATTTGCATTTCAATTTGCTCCTCTCTTTCATATTGCATGGATTGTAAAGAGATGTCTTCTAGTTCCTCCGGTTTCTCAAGCGAAATCTGATTTGAAATGGGCATGCCTAAAAGCAATTTCGAATAGTTTTTTTGTTGCTTGTAATTTGCCTGAAGTGACTGAAATTGAGTGTTTAAATTGGCTTTGTTCACTTTTACACGACTGTAGTCCGTTTTCTTAACCAAATCGTTTTCATATTGCACCTTCATTAAATTTTCTAATTGCTCTAGAGTTTTTAAGTTGCTATCTAGCACTTTTAACTGTGACTCTAATTGCAGTGCGGTATAAAAAGCAGTAGAAACTTCGTAAAGCACTTCCTCTTCCGTGCTTTCTTTCATTAAGCGGTACAATTCTCTGGAACCTTTAGCGGCTTGCAAACCGATGAAAAACGATTGATCAAAAATCAATTGACTGGCTTTTATAGTAGCGTTGGCGTTGTATTCCGTTCCAAATTGAACTTCTAGGTCTTGTCCTGGTTGCCCCACTAATTCTCCCGGTAAAATTTGGGTAGGCAAATTGGGGTAGTTCTGATATTGGGCTTCCGCTGAAATTTGTGGAAGACCGCTGCTCATTACTTCACCTTCTCTGTATTTTGCTTTTCTCTGGTCGTAGACAGCTTGCTTAATTGAAGTGCTGTGTTCCAAGCCATACTTCAAAGCTTCTTCTAAGCTCAGCTCAAATTCAGTTTGGGTCGACTGTGCTTTTCCTAAAAGCGGAAAGAGTAACAGTAACAAACTGAAGTAGGCGATGAATTTTACTTTTGTCATTGTTTTTTGTTATGTATTAATTTATAGTTAATATTAAATAGTTCGTAAATAAAAGAACTCAAAAGGTCAAAAATTTTTATTCTTCTTGCTCCTCCCACTTTTTATAGAGTGCAGGAATTTCATTATTTATAAACCGCATAAAACTAATTACTTCGGTTAGGTTCTTATTAAATTTTTCTGTGTCATTTGGGCGGTTTTCCAAAACTTCTTCTAACAGATCTGCAACATTGGTAATGTTTTGAAAAGACTGTTTCATTGCTTCTCTCCAGCTGCCAATCTTGCTTCTAAAATATCTTTTTCTATCTCCTGAATGCGTTATGTAATCAACTTTACCCATGCTCATAAGCATGTTTATGGCGTTGCTGGTAGCACTTTTACTCAAGTTCAAGGTTTCTCGAATCTGATCAAAGCTTAATTCCACTACCGGAGAAACGGTAAGCAGTGCTACAATTCTGCCCGAAGCCGGCGACATACCACTTTTTTCATGATAAACACCTAAGCGTTCGATCAATCTTTTTTGGTCATCTGTTAATTTTATAGCTTCGCTCATTTTACTTTTAATTTCACTGCAAATATAAGAAGGTTTTTTTAGTTCTCAAATTAAAAAACTAAAAAAAAATTTTTGCGGCTTATTATTATTTGGACTTAACGCTAAACTTCTTCCTCCACCTCATTGATACCCTAAAAATCAATGGTGTTCCAATGGCTGTTGGGAGTAGCCACAAAACCCAAGCTGGAGTCATGCTAAAGTTTACAACAATAAAAGCAGTTGATGTAGCAATAAAAGAACCGCTCATGCGGCCAATGTGATCGAAAAGCCAAGCGTTTTGACAAACTTTTTTCGCTTCATTTTGATGAGGTCTTGAGCACTCATGGAAAACAAGAAAAAACCAAAAACCAAAAGTACAGGAGCCTCTCCAGTAAAACCAATAAGAAGCATAATTTTAGCTGCAGCGTAGAGCATTCCAATTACAACGACTAAAGCAATGGAGCTAATGATCCAATCAATGGGTTTGGGGCTAATTGCCTTTTTTAGAATTTCCTTAAAAATAAAGTTTATCCTAAGAATTTATCTATACATTTGCATTCATCAATATATTAATTTACGATATTGGAACTGAAACAAGTAGAAAAAATATCCAAAGCCTTGAGTGACATCAACAGGCTTAAGATCTTACAATCCCTGCAGGCCAATAATGGCAAGCTGGAATGCATTTCTATCGTTTCATTTTTGAATCTTGCCCAACCTTCAATAAGCCATCATATTAAAAAACTTGTTGAGGCAGATTTAATAGAACCACACAAAGAAGGGCGGTTCCATTTTTATTCTTTAAACACCGACGTCTGGGATAATTATATGGAGACATTAAAAAAATTATAATTTTTTATTTCAATAATACATTGATACTTTTAAATATATGAATACAAAAGAAGTAGCTTATTCCATACTTGAACTTGCCATTGTTTCCGAAGGAAATTCAATTCAAAAAACATTACACAACTCCCTTAGCTTGGCTAAAGAAGCCGAAAAATACAACTACAAACGCATTTGGTTTGCCGAACACCATAACTCAGATAATATTGCCAGTAGCGCTACCTCTTTGCTTATCGGATACGTTGCGGAAAACACAAATACCATTCGACTAGGTTCGGGAGGTATTATGCTTCCCAACCATTCCCCCCTAATCATAGCAGAACAGTTTGGTACGTTGGCTCATTTGTATCCGGATCGTATCGATTTAGGCCTCGGTAGGGCGCCTGGTACAGACCCTCAAACTGCCCAGGCCATACGTTCAGATTTTATGCAAGCAGCTCATTCATTTCCCGAAGAGGTAGCTAAAATTCAGAGATACTTTTCGTTAGAAAACAAAAAATCAAAAATTAGAGCAGTCATTGCAGAAGGCACGGATGTACCTATATATATATTAGGCTCCAGTCCTGACAGTGCGCATTTAGCGGCAAAAGAGGGATTGCCTTATGCTTTTGCCAGTCATTTTGCATCTACACATTTACACAACGCTTTAAGAATTTATAAGCAGGAATTTCAGCCTTCCAGCTTTTTAGAAAAACCCTATACCATCGCCGGAGTGAATGTTATAATTGCCGATACTGATAAAGAGGCTGAAAAATTATTCACATCATTGATCAAAATGTTTGTGGGTGTATTAACCGGAGCCCGAGATCCAATACAACCGCCAACCGAAATGAACGAAGAGATGAAAGAATTACTTCACCATCCTTCCATAAATCAAATGCTGAAATACTCTTTTGTAGGGAGTAAGCAGACGGTAAAAAATCAAGTAAAATCATTTCTTGAAGATACTAAAGTTGACGAATTGATAGTTGTTTCGACAATGTACCATAGTGAAGATCGTATAAAATCAACCCGCTTATTTGCAGAGGTAATGGTTGAAATAAATGAAGACAAATAAAAAATAAAAGTTTCTGACCATTCCAATAACAAGTGCATAAGCTAGCATTTTATTAGCACAACTCTCTGTGCATTTAGCTTAAACCACTAGCCATTTTTAGTACGTGCCTATTTTCCTCTTCCATTTCGCCGAAACCATAAAAATCAAGGGAGTTCCAATGGCAGTTGGAAGTAACCACAAAACCCAAGCTGGGGTCATGCTAAAGTTTACGACAATAAAGGCAGTTGTAGTGGCAATGAATGAACCGCTCATCCGACCAATGTGATCGAAAAGCCAGGCGTTTTTTACAAACTTCTTTCGTTTCATTTTGATGAGGTCTTGAAAGCACATGGAAAACAAGAAGAATCCAAAAATCAAGAGTACAGGAGCCTCTCCAGCAAAACCATACTGAATCATAATATTAATGGCCGCAGACAACATTCCAATCGCAACTACTAAGGCAATGGAACTAATGATCCAATCAATGGGTTTGGGGCTAATTGCCTTTTTGTAGCGCAACAATCGCTTGCCGGTAAAAGCCAAGTAAAAACTAAAAACAGCTATGCTTTGCAGAAATGCATTTTCACGAAAAGTAGAGACAATTACTGCAGTGATGATCACCGTCATCATACTCCAATAATAGATTCGGCCACTTTTGATGTGAATATTTTGTCCTTTTTTGCTTAAAATGGCAACAATTCCACTTAAAAGGGCTAATCCACCGGCAAAGACGTGAACAAAGAGGGTAAATTGAATAAATAGTTCCATAATTTATTGATTGATTAATGATTTATAGGCCTTCCATCGTTCCGGATAAAAGACCAATTGGATAAAGTTGAATTCGATAGCGTTTGAAGTATAAGTGAGTCCGTTTTGCTTTAAATCCACTTTTGGGTTGTAGCGCAAATTGGTTCGAAGGATAAAAAAGTCCGTCTCCGAAAGGCGAATATCCCAACCGAAAACCAAACCATAGCCCCAACTTTCCTCTTTGTGATCGCTTACCGTTCGTTGAACGTCTTTTTCATTCAAGTGGTAATAATCTCTCGCTGCAAAGGGACCAACAAAAGGCACAAAACCATGAAAGTCGAACAGAAATTTAAAAGCTTCTAAAGCCAGCGATTGTTTGTTGAGTGAATAACTGTAATCAAAAGCAGTTTCTTCTTGTTTGTGTCGACGATAGGAGAGTCTGATTGCTGCATCTGTTTGATGGAAATAATAACCCAAAGCCATGTCTAAACCGACATTTCCTTCAATTTCATCATTGAAAAAAGGTTTTCGCGAGGCGTGTTCCGATCGCTCCAAAGGAATGTATGCACTCCAACCCAAACCGACTGAATAAGTATTGAGCTTGTTTTCTTGCTTGAGTTCTTCTTTGAGTTTGGCAAAAAACCGCTGATTATTCTCACTTTCATAGGAACGACTGAAGTCCATTACTTTTTTGATACTGAGTGAAAAGGTATAGTTGTTGAGCTTGGTCTCGGAGAATTGCTCTCGATCTATAGCTGTTTGAAAAGTGGTGTTTGGAAAGTAATGGGCGGAAACTCCCAAGATAAAGTGCTGCTTTGTTCGATAACTTAAGCCGGCTTCAGTAAATGTTTGCCAGTTTCCGTAAGTCGGTCCATTGGCAAGTTGTAAGCTCATTCGATTAAAACCAAGGCCTGTAAAAGGACGCAGACTTTGGCTTTTAAGTTTGAATGGATAAAAACGAAAGCCGGTGATTACATTGTTGCTGTAAGTTGCATCTTTATTACCGGAAAGGGGAAATGATGCTAGCGGAATAGACAAGTAGAAATCGGCATGTCCCCAAAAGTGCGTACCGCCGATTAGAATTCGCGGATGCAATTGGTTGGGTAGATCTTTGTGGATTATTCTTCCATTTTCTATTTGAGAAAACGTTTGCTGTTGAGGACTAAATTCAGTTGCTAATCCAACATAAGATTCCGCAAAGCGATAGCGGCTTTTTTGTGGGTATACGCTTGAGCTCAAGCAACAGATTGTGATGAAAAAGAATAGTGCTCTCATCTTTTTTCTGACAAAGGAAAGGCTACATGCTGCTCTTAATCAAATTTTTGTGATGAGTGTCAAGTTGTTGTGACGAATGACAAAAGGGTATAGGGAAGAAAGTAAAAAGCCCTACACAAGTGTAAGGCTTTCTACTAATTTGATTGGTTTTTCAATCGACTATTCAGTAATAATCAACTTCTTCATTTCATTCTCAATTCTAATAAAGTAAATGCCATTACTCAATTCGTTGAGGTTAAGTGTTGTTTTTTGATTAGAAATGAAACGCTCAAAAACAACTTTTCCACTTAAGTCAAATACTTGTAAAGGTGTGTTTTTAATGCTAGTTGAGCTATTTACTTGAATTGTTAATTGCCCATCTGTTGGGTTCGGATAAAAGTTGAAGTGATTTTGATTGTTATTTTCAAACGACTTTATTCCAACTGAAATAGGTCCACTTCCCGGCGTACCATAGACTTGAAAGCCGTTGATAATTTGCCCTTGAATAGCGGTAGCTGAAGCAATCCAATTTTGTCCTAGCATGTTGTTACTGCTTGAGTCAGCTAACTCGATGGATGCTCCACCACCGTCGGGTTCTCCGGCATTGGCTCCACTTGGCCATGGTGCAGCATCGTCATAATCAACGGAGTCAATTGAACGACCAAATTGATCCGCCAGTACAATTAATTCACCTCCGTTACTCAAGCCTCCGCTTGTCCAAACAAAATCGGCATCAAAACCATAACGATTTCTAAAAGCCGAAGAGTCATAGGCGATAATAGCATATTGTCCTAAGGCAATTGAATCTTCAGCTTTAAAAGTATGTGTTATTCCGTTAGGAAAACTAAATCCATTAAGTGCAACAGTTGCTGTATCTACATTCAATATCTCAATGTATTCAGTTGTATCCGTTCCGCTTTCCGCAGCATTGTACATAATTTCAGTAATCACCAACTTTGCAATGTAGGTAGTTGGCTCAATTACATTCACAGAGTCAATTACTGAACAAGCATTTGCATCTGTTATAGTTACAAAATAACTTCCTGCAGTTAGTCCGCTAATGCTTGCCGTATTGTCGTTATTCGACCATAAATAGCTGTAAGGTGTTGTACCTCCATTTGCTGAAACGCTTGCCGCCCCATCATTTCCTCCAATTGTTGAAACATTATTATCAACTGTAGCCGTTGCCGTTAATACAGCTGGTTCTGAAACAGTAGCTGAGTCAACAAGAGTTGCTCCCTTATCGTCGGTAACAGTTACCACATAAGTTCCGGCAGCTAAGCTATCAATTGAAGCTGTAGTGTCTGCATTACTCCATAAATAGCTGTATGGACTAACTCCCCCGTTTACACTAATACTAACTCCTCCATCTTGCAAACCATTACAGCTTACATTAGAGTCTACTACAATCGTTGCTGTTAAAGCAGCAGGTTCAGTAATAATTACAGAATCAATGCTAGAGCATAGATTAGCATCTGTAAGGGTAACAATATAAGTTCCTGCTGAAAGATTGTTAATTGTATCTGTGGTAGCAGAATTTGACCAATTATAAGAGTAAGGAGACGTTCCGCCGTTAGCAGTTACATAAGCTTCACCATCAGTTCCACCATTAATACTCACATTATTTACCACTGTTGTGTTTATTGTCAATGCTGTTGGCTGACTTACTAAGGCAGTGTCTGTAGCAGTACATCCATTCGCATCAGTAATAACCACAGAGTAATTACCGGCTGAAAGATTGTTAATGGTGTCTGTTGTAGCTGTATTCGACCATAAATAAGTATAAGGTGCTGTTCCCCCACTTACAGTAGTGAAAAGTTTACCGTCATTTCCTCCATTACAGCTTACTAAAGAGTCAATCGTAATTTGGGTAGTTAGAGCAATGGGTTCAAGTATTGAGTCAATAGCTGTAGTTGAACATCCATTGGCATCCGAAATAGTTACTGAGTAGTTTCCGGCGGCTAAATTGTTAATTGATGAAGTAGTAGCACTATTTGACCAAAGATAAGTATAAGGCGAAGTTCCTCCGCTTACATTTACGCTCATTCCACCATCAGTTAAACCATTGCAAGAGATATTGCTATCAACGCTAAGATTAGGAAGAAGGGCATCCGGATCTCCCAAAACCATGGTTGCTGTAGCAGTTGCACTGTTCGCATCTGTTACTGTAACGGTATATGAGTTTGAATCTAATCCCGTGATTGAAGCAGTTGTAGCGCTATTACTCCAACTATAGGTATAAGGTGAAGTTCCTCCAATCGCCGATGCGGTTAAACCACCATCACTTGCACCATCGCAGCTAATTGTTGAGTCAGTGGTGATAGAAGCAATTAATGAATTGGGTTGACTAATAAAAACTGAGTCAATAGTTGAGCATCCGTTTGCATCTGTAAGCGTTACATAATAGGTAGCAGCTGAAAGTCCGGTAATGCTACTATCTGTTGAAGTTGTCGACCATAAATAAGTATATGGTCGGCTGCCTCCGCTAGCCAAGACAGTCGCTCCACCATCGTTTCCACCGTTTATAGAAACATTACTGTCTGCGATTACATTTGTAGTTAGCGGATTAGGCTCTAAAATAGAATCAGTTTCAACAGTAGTACAACCATTATTATCTGTGATGGTTACTGAGTAATTTCCGGCTGAAAGTCCGGTAATTGAAGCGGTAGTAACTGAATTGGACCATAAGTAGGCATAAGGAGAAGAACCCCCATTGGCAGAAGCAGTTAAACCTCCATCTGCTCCGCCATTACAGCTAACATTAGAATCTACAGCTATGCTTGCAGCTATCGCAGTCGGTTCGCTTATATTGTTATTGGCAGTTGTGGTGCATCCGTTGGCATCTGTTATTGTAACTGAATAGCTTCCAGCACTAAGGTTGCTCAAGGTGTCTGTTGTAGCTGCGTTCGACCACAAATATGAATAAGGAGTACTTCCCCCGTTTGCAGTAACATATAGTTTTCCATCGTTTCCTCCGTTACAACTAACGTTTGAATCTACAGTAACAGTTGCAAATAAAGCAGTCGGCTCTGTAACATTTGCAGAGTTTGTGGCTGTACAACCATTGTCATCGGTAATCGTAACAGAATAGCTTCCTGCTGCAAGAGCTGTAATGTTACTATCTGTTGAGTTCGTTGACCACAAATAAGTATATGGAGCCGTTCCCCCATTTGCAGAAGCAGTTAAACCTCCATCCGTTCCACCATTGCAAGAAACGCTTGAGTCAACAACTACAGAAGCTAGAAGAGTACTAGGCTCAGTAATAGTTATAGAATCAATTACAGTTGCCGAAGAAGCATCAGTTACTGTTACGTAATAAACAGCTGCTGAAAGGGCTGTAATGCTGCTATCTGTCGAGCTAGTTGACCATAAATAAGTGTATGGGAAAGTTCCTCCGCTGGCAAAAACAGTGGCTCCGGCATCACTTCCTCCATTGCAAGAAACGGTTGAGTCAACAGTAATAGAAGTAGACAAAACAGGAGCAGACGCAGGGCAGTTAGCATTGTGAGCACCTAATGAATCTGCCATATCTTGTGCAAAAACCATCCACTCTGAAGCAGAAGAAACCGACCAATCCTTGTTTCCTTCCTGAACAGAAGGATCTCTAACCAACGTTCGGTTGGCAGTTGTGCCGTTCGTAGAATTAGTTCCGGTAATTGACCATCCGGAACCGGGATCAACGCCAATTACACCGAATATATCAAGCGTGTCGCCGGTTACTGTATTGATTAGTGCAATTGCATCATCTCCATTAAAGTTAGCTAGACTGCTGCTGATTGTGTCTGCTAACGTTTGAAATACTGGGTCGGCGCTATTGTGAATTATGGTGTAAGTGGAGTATGCAGGTATAGAATTACTTGATATAAATACTTGACTCGAGCTACTGCTTCCATTTGAAAAAAGGTGTAATTCATAGTTTGAGAAACTTATTGAATTTGAAGTTGGGTTGTAAATTTCTATTGCCTTATTAAATGAGCTTCCTTCAATATACTCCGAAATAAATAAATCCGAACATTGAGCTGAAAGCCCTTGAATACTTAATAGGCTAATGACAAAGAGAGATAGTTTTTGTAAATGTTTTTTCATGATATGAATTATTTTTTTACAAATGTATCATAATTAAAAAGTTATGTCCAGTATATTTTGTTAAATAATGGTTACCTCTATGCTTCCACAGTATTTACAGGAGGTTTCTAAGGGTTTAATTAGTCAATTTCTAGCCAAATTGTTTAATTATTTGAAGTTCTGGTTAAACAATATTAAAAAACAACTGTTATTACTTAACTAAAAACTTAAGCCATGATAATCGGAATTGACTTTGGAGCTAAAAATGCGGGAACAACAGTAATTGCAAGAATGTACGAGCATAATAAAGTTGATTTTTTCGCAGCTGAGAAAGACCAAGATGCGGACGAATTCATTAAAAAATTTATTGAGGAACAGGAAGATATATGGTTAGCTTACATTGACGCACCTTTATCTTTGCCCATGGTTTACAAAAGAATTAATGGCAGTAACGACTTCTTTTACAGAGAAGCCGATCGACTTACCGGGGCAATGTCACCTATGTTTTTGGGTGGCTTAACGGCAAGAGCCATGAAACTAAAACTGGAAGTGGAGGCGATGGGTATAAAAATGGTAGAAACTTACCCTTCAAAATTGGCAGAAGTACTTCATTTAAAAGAAAAAGATTATAAAGGAGATAAAAATCAGATTCCGGTTTTGTGTGATGCGCTAAAAGAAGTAAGCAGTTTTGAGTTTGATAATGATAAGGTAGTTGACTGGCATCACTTTGACGCCCTGCTTTGTTTGTATTCTGCCAAGCGTTTTGAAATGCAGGCTGCCATGGTATTTGGCAGACCCGAAGAGGGAGTAATTACTGTTTAAATTATGCTTTGGCTTTCTTGCCTGATTTTGCAGCTTCCTTAAAATATTTCCAAGGAACGACTAACATTCCAAAGCATTCGCCTTCTTCTTTTCCAAGATGTTTGTGATGCACTTTGTGAGCTTTACGAATAGCTCTAAAATAAATGTTGTCGGTTCTTTTAAACCAATTTAATCGTTGGTGAATAAACACATCATGAACGGCAAAATAAGCCATTCCATAAAATAAAATCCCCAAGCCCATAGATAGTCCGTATGCAAAAATTCCTTCATTCCACAAGATGAAAAGACCTATACTAATAACTGCATAAAAAATAAAAAAGGCATCATTTCTTTCAAACCAGCCCTCTTCCGGCTGATGATGGTCGCGGTGGAGTGTCCACAAAAAACCATGCATTACGTACTTATGCGTAAACCAGGCCATAAATTCCATGGTAAAAAATGTGGCAATAACCACCAAAATATGAATCAACAATTCCATAGTTCAAAATTACTTGCTATTTATAACAATTAAGTGTTGGTTTTGTTATTGAGAAGTTTAATTTCCGGAATGAAATATTTTAAAGTTTTGTGCATTTTTGTAAATAAGATGGCGCTAAAGTTTTTACAAAAAACCAAGCTTTTTTTTACTGAAAAAAGGATGACTACTTTTATCATGCTGGTGTTAATCAGCTGGATGTCTATTTGGTTTTTGAGATTTTCTAAAAACTATCCACATGGAGACTCTATAGATTATATTTTAATGACAGAAGCAATCTATAACCACGGCACTCCAAACATTACTAAAAAAGACATTACTAATTATATTGATTTCTTAGAAGGAATGAATATAAGGGTGGAGAAAAAAATGGTTTACGATGATTTACTGGTTTTTCATCGTGAAATTGAAACAGATAGTTTATTATTTAATCCCAATAAAATACAGAGTAAATGGGCTTTTATTCTTGGTAAAGGCGAAAAGGTGTACACTCAGCATTTTTGGTTTTACTCTGTATTGGCAATACCGGCAAGAGCTTTTTTAGAGCTGATTGATGGGGACTTTACTAAAACATTTTTAATTACAAACTTAACGCTCTTGTTTTTGGCTATTTGGCTGGTGCTAAAAAACAAAAAACTGAACTATCCTAAAAGATTAGTTATAGCAACTCTAATGGGTTTTTCTCCGGCTGTTTGGTATATGTATTGGCCACATGTAGAGTTGTTTGCAGGAGTTTATACTTTACTGGCAATTGTTTATTTCTTTACCGATAAAAAAATAAGATCAGTTTTTATTTTATCCATTTTATCACTTCATTATCCTCCATTAGCATTTTTAGCATTGTTTATTATAGGAAACATCTTATATGAAAAAAGAGGAAAGTGGAATATTAAATTATTTAAAAAGCTTTTTATTGCTGCAGTTTGGGTGTTTATTCCAACTATTTTTAGTTTGCTTGTTTTTGGAGTCCCAAACATTATTACAGCTCAAGATTATTTAAGCTGGGAATTGGTTAGCTTCCATCGCTTTTTTTGGTTTTTCTTTGACCCCAATCAAGGTGTTATTCTTGCTATTCCTCTTTTTATTTTTGTTTTTATAGGCTTTGCTGTTTATGACTCCATTAAAAGGCAAAATGGAATTTATTATTACTTAGCCTCATCGATTGTTGTGATGGCTTTGTTTTTTATGCAAATGAAAAATTGGAATCACGATGGAGAAATTACAAATAGATATGCTGTTTGGATAGCGAGTTTGATTGTTGGCTTGGTAATTTTCCGAACTTTTAAAATGCAAAGCAAATTATGGATGTCTATTCTTATTGTACTTTTAGTAGCTAGCCAAATTGCAGTTATCTCTTCTCAAGCAGAGTATAAAAAAATCAGATATTCTGCATTGATGCTTCATCCGATAGGAGAATATGTATTAATTAACTATCCGGATTTATACAATCCTGATCCTTTAATTCTGAGTCAAAGACTAAATGATTTTGCTTATTCTTCAACGGATAGTGTAAAAGTAGTGGCAGATCATCAAAACAACATAAAGAAAATGATGGTGTATTTGCCGGCTTACAGACAGCTTATTCAAAGAGGGATGGACTCATTAAAAGTAATGGACTTTATTGAGCATGCAAAAAAATTTGATGCTTATGGGCAAAAATGGTTTTATGTGAATGAGTCTGACTTTGAAAAACTAGGTTATAATCAATCTAAAGACACAATGATTGCTTTTATAGAAAAATCAAAAAGGAAGAAAACTTATCAAAAAATAAAAAGAAATATTTTAAGCTCTCAAGAGTGGCAGGATAACATTAAGAAGCAAGCTAAGGAATGGGGAATTAGTTATGAAGAGGCACTTCATTCCAATATTGAACACATAATTAATGAAAATAAAAAGTAATAGATTGAATTTCTTGTCAAAAATAAAGTGGAGTAAGATTAATACTGATAGAGTAACGACCATTATAATGCTGGTTTTAATCAGCTGGATGTCTATTTGGTTTTTGAGGTTTTCTAAAAACTTCCCCAATGGAGATGGCTATGAGTATGTTATGACTGCAGAAGCGGTTTATAATCACGGCACTCCTGATATAAAAAAATCTGATGCAAAAGGTTATGTAAAGTACCTGGAAAGGATGAATGAAGAAGTTTATCTGAAATGGATTTACATTAATTTGATTAAATATATTGACTACATAGAAAGAGAAGAAATAACCTTTGAAAAAGAACGAATAAATGGAACCACTGGCTTTATTCTAGCAAACAATGGCAAAATGTATGCTCAACACTTTTGGTTTTATCCAGCGTTAACAATTCCCGCAAGAGCATTATTGGAGTTATTCGATGCTGACATTGCCAAGTCTTTTTTAATGACACACTTGTGTTTGCTCTATATTGTTGTTTGGTTAATACTCACTAATAAAAAACTTAATTATCCCAAAAGAGTAGTGTTAGCTACTTTAATGTGTTTTTCTCCTGCAATATGGTATATACAGTGGCCACACCCTGATTTTCTTGCCGGTATTTTTACTTTTTTGGCTATTATCTATTTCTTTACTGAAAGAAAAGTCCTTGCAATTTTAATTTTATCAATCATCTCTTTTCACTTTCCTCCCTTAGCTTTCGTTGCTCTTTTTATGATTTTTAATGTGCTGTATGAGCAGTGGGGTAGCTGGAACATTAAGCTGTTTTTAAAGCTTTTTACAGCTAGCATTTGGGTTTTTGTGCCGGTAATTTTTAATTTAATGGTTTTTGAAGTTCCAAGTATCATTTCTCACATGGGCTATTTAAGTTGGGACTTTGTTACTTTTCATCGTTTCTGGGGCTTTTTCTTTGACTTAAACCAAGGAGCTATTCTCGGTATTCCTCTTTTTATAATACTTTTCATTCCCTTTATGGTGTATGACTTAATAAAGAAACAACATTTAATCATATACTACTTATCTTCTTCAATCATAATTATGGCTTTGTTTTTTATGCAAATGACCAATTGGAATCATGGCTGTGAGGTAGTTAATCGGTATGCAGTTTGGGTTTCAATGATGTTAATGGCACTGTTTATTATTAGAATTTTTGAGATAAAAAGAAAAACCCTTTTAAGTAGTACAGTTGTTTTATTAGTAAGCACTCAAATTTTTGCAATTTCATCTCAAGCTAACTTTAAGAAAATACGGTGGACGGCTCAAATTATGACTCCAATTAGTAAATATGTTTTAACTCACTACCCGGAAGTTTATAATCCAGATCCAAAAATATTTTTTGAACGAACAAAGTATGAAACAAACTCAAGGACTGATAGTGTATTAGTTTTTGCAGATACCGACAGTGTTATTACAAAATTTATGGTAGACACATCGGCTTATGAGCAGTTAATTCAGCGAGGAATGGAAGCTGTTGCGGTAAAAGACTTTATGCAGGAAGCACGACTTTATCACAACCGCTGGTTTTATGTCAATAAGTCTGACTTTGAAAAGCTTGGTTATGAGCAAAGCTCAGATACAATGATTCAGCACATTAATAGAAAGAAAAAGGAATGAAACATAGAGTAAAAACAGCGGAATTAGTTGCATTTTTAAAAAACAAAACAATTGATTCAGCCTCTTTTGTTGACAATATAAAAATTGCCTATCGTCCTTATGTTTGTCCATTTGACGATTTATTAAACTACCTTCCTGATAATAGCTCAGTATTTGATATTGGTTGTGGCTCAGGTATGCTTTTGTCACTAATTGCAGCTTTTAAAAAACCTCAAAAGTTAGGAGGCTGTGAAATTAGCCGGCGTTTGGTAGACAACGCAAATGAAGTGCTAGCAAAAGAGAACAAAAACACAAAGGTATATTATTTCGATGGCGAATCTATTCCCGATGAGGTTAAAGACTTCAATTATATTACTATGATTGATGTTTTACATCATATACCAAAAGGTAAACAATTTGCTTTTTTAGAGCAGTTAGTCGACAAAATTAGTGTGGGCAGTTGCTTGATTATAAAAGATATAAAAAGGGAGTCTGTTTTAAGTTATTGGAATAAAGTTCACGACTTAATGCTTGCCGGAGAAATAGGAAATGAGTTAAATAGCAAAAAACTTAAAAACTACATGGAAGAAAGACTATCTTTAAAGTTATTAAGTTACACTTCCAGAAGAATGTTACTCTATCCTCATTTCACATTAATATTTGAGAAATTATAATGAAAACGGCTATTAAGTTATTAAGAGTAAAGCAGTGGGTAAAAAATGTATTTGTTTTTTTACCGGCATTTTTTGGAGGTGTTTTCTTTGAAGTCGATTCGATTACTTTACTGCTTGGATTTTTTGCTTTTTCACTTTTAGCGAGTTCTATTTATATTATAAATGACTTAAAAGATGCTGAGTCAGACAAAAGGCATCCCAAAAAACGAAACCGGCCTATTGCATCAGGAAAAATCAAGCCTTTACAGGCTTTAATAATAGCCGCAATATTGTTTCTAGCTTCCGGATTTACAGCTACCTTCTTTTTGCCTTCAAGCAGTTGGTTCATTCTTGCTTTGTACTTTACAGTCAATGTGCTCTATTCTTTTTATCTCAAGCACTTGGCTATTGTGGATTTAATTTTAGTGGCTTCCGGTTTTGTTTTTAGAATTATTGTTGGCTCCCTAATTGCTTCAGTTCAACTTTCCTATTGGCTGTTATTAATGACTTTTTTGTTTTCGCTTTTTATAGTTATTGCTAAAAG